>Ga0102926_1001385_pt1 | contig 14290 bp, 14 predicted proteins | sample SalPonR1_A_D2_MG_FD_78173 | JGI IMG/M metagenome (GOLD analysis project Ga0102926, IMG submission 78173) | Salt pond soil microbial communities from South San Francisco under conditions of wetland restoration - Salt Pond MetaG R1_A_D2_MG | ecosystem: Environmental > Aquatic > Marine > Intertidal...
CGACCGAGCGCCCCGCAGGCGTAGCCAAAGCTACGTCGAGGACGCGCGACCGAGTTCAACGCCGCAGACGCGTAACCTGCCGGCGCCGCAGTAGAACGGGTAGTGGACACGGCGGGTTCATAACCCCATCCGGTCGAAAAAATCCTTGACCGAATCGGTCCAGCTTCGCGACTTGGGGCTGTGCTTGTCCGTATCACCGTCTTCGAGCGTTTCCTGCAGTTGCTTGAGCAGGTCCTTCTGCTCGCGCGTCAGCTTCACTGGCGTTTCCAGCACGACGCGCACCATCAGGTCCCCGGGTCGATGGCTTCTGACCGACTGCACGCCCTTGCCTTTGAGACGAAAGGTCTTGCCGGTCTGGGTTTCGGAGGGAATTTTCAGGGCCACCGAGCCGTCCAGCGTCGGGACCTTGATCTGTCCGCCGAGGATCGCGGTGGTCACCGGAATGGGAATTTCGGCGTAGAGCTGGTCGCCGTCGCGCTTGAACAGCTTGTGCGGCCGCACCTGAATATCGACATACAAGTCACCGGCGGTACCGCCCTGCGCGCCGGCACCGCCCTCGCCGCTCAGGCGAATTCGATCACCGTCGTCGACACCGGCAGGCACCTTGACCTGGAGCGTGCGCGTCTCGCGAACCTGCCCGGAGCCATCACACACGTTGCATGGATCGCTGACCTCGCGACCCGAGCCGCCGCAGCCCGGGCAAGTCTGCTGGACCGAGAAAATACCCTGCTGCATGCGCACCTGGCCGGCGCCGCCGCAGGTCGAACAGACCTTCATCTTGCCGCTGGTCGAACCCGACCCGCTGCAATTGGAGCATTTACCGATGCCCGGCACCCGGATTTCACGTGTGACGCCCTGAACCGCTTCCTCCAGGTCGACTTCCAGCGTGTAGCGCAGATCATGACCGCGGTTGGAGCGCGCACCACCACGGCGCCTGCCGCCACCGAAGATATCGCCGAAAATGTCGCCGAAAATGTCGTTGATGTCGCCGAATCCGGCGGCACCCGCGCCTCCGCCGAACCCGCCGCCCTGGCCGTTGACCGCATCGTGGCCGAAGCGGTCGTAGGCGGCCCGTTTCTGGTCGTCCTTGAGCACCTCGTAGGCCTGCTTGGCTTCCTTGAAATGATCCTGGGCGGATTCGTCGTCGGGATTGCGATCGGGGTGATACTTCATCGCGAGGCGACGATAGGCCTTCTTCAGGTCATCGGTCGATGCATCCCGGCTTACGCCCAGTACTTCGTAGTAGTCACGCTGGCTCATTCAACTGCTCTTTTCGATGCTTTCGGGTCAATGCTCAATATCGAATTCCTTCAACGCAAACTGCCGCCAGGAAGGCGGCAGATCGCGTGCCGGGTCATTTGCAAGGCGCCCGGCCTTACTTCTTGTCCTCGTCGTCGACTTCGGTGAACTCGGCGTCGACCACGTCCTCGGCGGATTCGCCGGAGGCTTCCGAATCGCCGGAAGCACCGGCTTGGTCGCCCTCCGCGCCGCCGTCAGCCTGGGCCGCGGCCTGGTAAAGCGCGGTACTGGCCTGCTGCAGTTCATTGACGGCCGAATCGATGGCGTCCTTGTCATCACCCTTGATGACCTCCTCGACCTTCTCGATGGCGTCTTCGACCGGCTTGCGCGTGGCCTCGTCGATCTTGTCTTCCTGCTCCTTGAGCATCGAACGCGTCGAGTGCGCAAGCGCCTCGGCGCTGTTGCGGGCGGTGACCAGTTCGTGGAACCGCTTGTCTTCCTCGCGGTGCGCCTCGGCGTCGGTCACCATTTTTTCGATTTCCTCCTCGGTCAGGCCGGAACCGGCCTTGATCTCGATGCGCTGCTCCTTGCCGGTTTCCTTGTCCTTGGCCGACACGTGCAGGATGCCGTTGGCGTCGATATCGAACGTGACCTCGATCTGCGGCATGCCGCGCGGCTTCGGCGGAATGCCTGCCAGGTCGAAGCGCGCCAGCGACTTGTTGGCCGCGGCCTGTTCGCGCTCGCCCTGCAGCACGTGCACGGTCACCGCGCTCTGGTTGTCCTCGGCGGTCGAGAAAGTCTGCGACGCCTTGGTCGGGATCGTGGTGTTCTTCTCGATCAGCTTGGTGAACACGCCGCCCAGCGTTTCGATGCCCAGTGACAGCGGCGTGACGTCGAGCAGCAGCACGTCCTTGACGTCGCCCTGCAGCACGCCGCCCTGGATGGCCGCACCGACCGCGACGGCTTCGTCGGGGTTGACGTCCTTGCGCGGTTCACGACCGAAGAAGTCCTGCACCGCCTTCTGCACCATCGGCATGCGCGTCTGGCCGCCGACCAGGATGACTTCGTTGACGTCGCCGATCTTCAGGCCGGCGTCGTTGAGCGCGGTCTTGCACGGCTCGATCGAACGCTTGACCAGTTCCTCGACCAGCGATTCGAGCTTGGCTCGCGTCACCTTGATGTTGAGGTGCTTGGGTCCCGACTGGTCGGCCGTGATGTAGGGCAGGTTGACTTCGGTCTGCTGCGCCGAGGAAAGCTCGATCTTGGCCCGTTCGGCGCCTTCGCGCAGACGCTGCAACGCAAGCGGATCCTTGCGCAGGTCCACGCCCTGGTCCTTCTTGAACTCGGCGATCAGGTAATCCTGGAGGCGGTTGTCGAAATCCTCGCCACCGAGGAAGGTATCGCCGTTGGTCGCCAGCACCTCGAACTGCATCTCACCGTCGACGTCGGCGATCTCGATGATGGACACATCGAACGTGCCGCCGCCGAGGTCGTAGACGGCGACCTTGCGATCGGCGCCCTTCTTGTCCAGCCCATAGGCCAGCGCGGCCGCGGTGGGCTCGTTGATGATCCGGCGCACGTTCAGGCCGGCGATCTTGCCGGCGTCCTTGGTCGCCTGGCGCTGCGAGTCGTTGAAGTAGGCCGGTACCGTGATCACGGCTTCGGTAACTTCCTCACCCAGATAGTCCTCGGCGGTCTTCTTCATCTTCATGAGCACGCGTGCCGAAACTTCAGGCGGCGCCATCTTCTTGTCGCCGACCTGGACCCAGGCATCGCCGTTGTCGGCTTCGATGATCTTGAAACCAACCAGGTCCTTGTCCTTCTGAACCACCTTTTCCGAATACTTGCGGCCGATCAGGCGCTTGACCGCGTAGAGCGTGCGATCCGGGTTGGTGACGGCCTGGCGCTTGGCCGGCTGTCCGACAAGCACTTCGTCGTCCTTGGTGAAAGCCACGATGGACGGGGTCGTGCGATCGCCCTCGGCGTTTTCTATCACCCGGGTCTTGCCGCCTTCCATCACGGCCACGCAGGAATTGGTCGTTCCCAAGTCAATGCCGATTATCTTGCTCATGTCAATAAAATCCTGTAGTTCGATTCCTGAAAAATTTCGCTGCGGCGATTGCTGCGACCGTGCCTGCGGCAATCGTTGCGCGTCTCCATGCCTTGGTTAGTGGGGCCCCGCCCACCGAATTTCAAACCCTTTTTTCGCCAGCGGCGTGCGACCAGAGCCTTTCTCTACGGCAATCATTCCCCGGCGCCACGGCCAATCTTTCGGTCGATACCCTCCAGCCTGTTCGTCGGCCGGTCGAACTTGCCTGGCCCCTGTCACTTGGCAACGATCACCCGCGCCGGACGAATCAGGCGATCGTTGAGCATGTATCCCTTCTGCAACACCTGCGCGACGGTGTCGGGCTCGAACTCGTCACTGGGCTGGGTCGCTATCGCTTCATGCCAACTGGGGTCGAAGCGCTCGCCGACCGGGTCCACCACTTCCAGACCGTGCGAGTTCAGGACCTGCAGCGCCTGCTTGCGCGTCAGTTCGAGACCTTCGTACGCGGCCTGCGCGTTTTCCGCATCGGCCGATGAAAGCGCCTGATCCATCGAATCGAGCACCTGCACAAGGTCGCGCATCACGGCTTCCAGCGCGAACTTGCGCGACTTGGCCATCTCGCGCTCGAGCCGCTTCTCGCGATTGTCCATTTCTGCCTGCAGGCGCAGCATCGCCTCGCGCATGCGCGAGAGCTCTTCGCTTTCGGATCGGCCGGACTCGCTGTCGGGCTGGCTTTCAGCAGCGCGTGCACCTTCCGGGCTGGCGCGCTCTTGCTGCTCGACGTCTCCGGCATCAGGTTCCCGGGCGGGCGCGTGCTTGTCTCCGACCCCACCTGCACCTGCGACTTGGTTGCGTTCGTCCTGGTTCATTGCTGTCTCGACTCCTGATACGACGTCGCGCTTGTCGCGCGACGCATGAACGTGTTCAATTATGTTGCTGGCCAACATGGGGCCCGAATTCGGTGATTGCAACCGGATTGCAGCCGATACAATAGCGAGGTCGGGCGGCATTCGAACATGCGGTGCCGGCATGGCTCTGAACCGGAACGGATTCTCACGCAGATGCTGCGCTCGCTCGCGATTCGAAACTTCACCATCATCGACCAGCTGGAACTGGCATTCGAGCCCGGCTTCGGTGCCATTACCGGTGAAACAGGTGCAGGAAAGTCGATTCTCATCGATGCATTGGGTCAGCTACTCGGCGACCGCGGCGAGTCGACGCTGGTGGCGGAGGGGACCAAGCAGGCCGATCTGACTGCGGGATTCGAGTTGTCGCGACAACATCCGGCACGCGGCTGGCTGCGTGATCAGGCAATCGAAGACGACGGCGAACTGCTGTTGCTGCGACGGGTGATTCCCGCCGACGGCGCATCGCGGGCCTGGATTAATGGACAGCCGGCAACGATCGGCCAGCTGCGGGAACTTGGCGCGCTGCTGGTAGACATTCATGGCCAGCACGAACACCAGAGGTTGATGGATCCCACCTACCAGCGGCAATGGCTGGATCGACAGGTGGCCGACGAGGCCTGCGAAGAAGTGACCGAGCGAGCGCACCGCCATGGCATGGCCGCACGTGCGCTGGAAAACCTGCTCAGCGAGGCCGGGAGCGACGATCTCGAAATGATGCAATTTCAGATTGCCGAACTTGATCGTCTCGACCTGCAGCAAGACGAGTTCGAACAGCTCGAGATCGATCAGCGCCGCCTGGCTTCCGTGGAAGAGTTGCAGCGCGCATATGCCGAGGCGCTTGACGCCCTGAGCGGCGAAGAACGAACGGCAGCCGGCCTGGCGCACAGGGCGCGCCGATCGCTGGAATCGCTTTCCGACCGTGAACCGGAAATCGCCGAAATCCTGGACATGATCGCAACCGCCCAGGTGAATCTGGACGAAGCCGCCAGCGCCCTCCAGCGTCTGGCTGAATCGCTGGAAAACGATCCGGCAAGGCTGGAACAGGTCGAGCAGCGTCTGGCGCTGGCGATTTCGCTTGGCCGAAAGCACCATGTCGAACCGAATGCTCTTCCCGGCGTCCGCGCCGAGCTTGCGCGCCGACTGGAACGGGTCGACCAGTTTCAGGCCGAGCGCGAAGAAGCCGAAAAAGCGCTTGCCGATGCGCACGGCGCCTGGGGCGAATCGGCCCGCGCACTGCACGAGGCACGGGTCCGGGCCGCGGCCGAGACCAGCGAGAAGGTCGCAAAAGCGCTTTCAAGACTCGGCATGAGCGACGCGAAGCTGGAATTCGAGCTGGATTTCGATCCCGAGGCGACGGTGTCGCCAAGCGGTGCTGACCGTGTGGAAATCCTGTTCAGCGCGAATCCGGGACAGTCTCCCCGGCCGCTCAAGCGCGTTGCTTCGGGTGGTGAGCTGTCGCGAGTCAGCCTCGCCATGATCATCGGGGCTGCCGAAAGCGCCGCGGGACGCGTGCGGATATTCGATGAAATCGATGCCGGGGTCGGCGGTGAAACCGCGCACGCGGTGGGACGTTTTCTCAAGCAGGCAAGCGAGGGCGGTCAGGCATTCTGCGTGACGCACCTTGCCCAGGTGGCCGCCCGCGCCGACTGTCAGTTCAGGGTCGTCAAGCGGCCGGAGAACGCGTCCACACGCGTGAGCATCGACCGTCTCGAGGGAGACCAGCGCGTTGTCGAACTGGCCCGGATGCTCGGGTCGTCCGACGCCGAAACAAGCCGGCGGCACGCCGAAAGCATGTTGAAGGAGGGATAACGGTAGCGTACCCAGTCGCTTCAGCGTCTGGTCTTGCGCGCACCTTTTCGAACGTAAAGCACGAGCGAGTGGTCGATGATCTCGAAGCCATGCTTGGCCGCGATCTGCTCCTGCAACCGCTCGATTTCTTCGTCGAAGAACTCTATCACCTCGCCCGTCTCGAGGTCCACCATGTGATCGTGATGTTCACCCTCGTCGAGCTCGTAGCAGGCTTGCGGCGCGCGCCCCGAGCCATCATCGAACATGTGCTTTCGCACCAGCCCAGCGGTCTCGAACTGGTTGAGGACCCGGTAAACCGTTGCGAGACCGATATCTTCTCCCTGATCGATCAGCATCCGGTGCACATCGTCGGCCGTAACGTGTTTCTGAGTCGCGGCATCCAGCAATTGAAGAATGCGCAACCTCGGCAACGTTACCTTAAGACCGGCCCTGCGTAACTCCCGTGTTTCTTCGGACATGCGATCAACACCGATTTTAGGACTGGCTATTGTATCATTTTGCTCACTGCCCACCAGATGATGCCACTTTATGTTCCGAATCCTCTTCCTGCTCCTGGTTCTGCTGGTTACCGGCTGCAACGTCGTCTACAAACAGAATATCCAGCAGGGCAACGTGCTCGATCGCGACGACATGGAGCGTCTGGAGACCGGAATGACCAAGCGTCAGGTCATGGTGTTGCTGGGCTCCCCGGCCATCCAGAGTCCGTTTCATGCCGATCGCTGGGATTACATCAACTCGTTCGCACCGCGCGGCGGCAAGGCCGAAAGACGCACCCTGACCATCGAATTCGAAAATGATCGGGTCGTGGATTTCAGCGGCAATTATCTCGAAGACGCCGAGATTGCCGGCACTGAACTCGAAGAACTCGAGATCATCGATCCGAACACCAACCAGCCGGTGTTGCCGCCACGCGACATCGAAGACGATCCGGTTCCCACCCGAAACGATCCGGACGGCGGCTGAAGCCGAATTTTCAACGGCCCTTCGTCGCACTGGAAATAGCAGCGAACAAGGCGAACTCGCTCAGCGCTGTCGCTTCGCCTCGGCGGCCAATCGCCTGGCGACCTTGGGATCCACTTTCAACGGCCGATAGATCTCGACCCGATCACCATCGCGCAACCGATCGTCCGGGGACCGCCGCTCGGCGAATACACCCAGACGCTCCGGGCTGATTTCCAGGGCCGGAAACCGTTCGGCGAGCCCGGAAAGCTCGATCGCATCGGCAACAGTCGAATTTTCGGCCAGGCGCAGAGGAACGACCGCTTGCAGTTCCGGCCAGGCAACCGCAACCTCGACGGCGATTCGGCGACTGTCTTCAGCCACCGTCGTACAGGACATCCGCGCGGCGGCAGAAATCGTCGACCATGCGGTTGGCCACGCTGACGAACCCGCGGCTGAAGGCTGCCACCAGCATCGGGTTGTCGAATTCGAATCCAAGCGAAAGCTGAACCCGGCTCCCGATACCCAAATCCGAAAAATGCCATTCCCCGGAGAAATGGCGGAACGGGCCCTCGGCCAGGTTCAGCCGCAACAGTTCTCCCGGAATCAGGTCGTTGCGCGTGGCGATGCGGCGATTGATCCCGGCGACCGACACGACAATCGACGCATACTGGTGATCTTCGGTTTCCTCGTAGCACTCGGCGTCGACCACCCAGGACAGAAATTCGGGATAGCGCTCGACGTCGCGGACCAGATCGAACATCTGCATAGGACTGTAGGTGACGAGGGCCGAACGTTTAATCTCAGGCATGGGGCGAAATGATACCTGATGAGATAAACTGATTTTCGGATGGTTTGCAAGTGAGGCAGTGGTGAGTTCAGAGGGAAAAACGAAGAATCCAGGCTCGACAATCGCGCTGAACAAGCGCGCGCGTTTCGAGTATCACCTGGAAGAGCGCATCGAGGCCGGCGTTTCCCTGCTCGGTTGGGAGGTCAAGGCGCTGCGCGCCGGCAACATCCAGTTCGGCGAAAGCCACGTACTGGTGCGCGGCGGCGAGGCATTCCTGTTCGGCTGCGTCATCAACCCGCTCACGTCGGCCTCCAGCCACGTCGACCGCGACCCCATGCGCACGCGTCGCCTGCTGCTGCACAAGCACGAACTCGCGAGACTGATCGGCCAGGTGGAGCGCAAGGGCTACACCCTGATCCCGACCGCCATGTACTGGAGCCGGGGCAAGGTCAAGGTCGAAATCGCGCTCGCCAAGGGCAAGAAACAGCACGACAAGCGGCGCACCGAAAAGGAGCGCGACTGGCAACGCGAAAAGGGCAGGATCCTCAAGCAGCGCTGACTGGGCGGGCGTGAATTCCGGGCCGCCGTGTTCGGGGAACGATTCTCGCGGAACTTTCCGAGGCGAAATCCGTCGTATACTACGCGTGAAACAGTTTTCGCAGCTTAGCGAGCGGCTGCATGATGGTGACCGCAGGAGCGCAGAAATCGCAATGTACGAGTTGGTACATGAGGATTTTGAGCACCTCCGGGCGCCTTCAGGCAGTCGCGTAGTAGCTGCCAAAGCTGTTTCGCCGGGGGCGTTCTGGCTTCGACGTGGATCGGACGTACCCTGGGGCATGCCGAGGAGGCAGCAATCCTCGTTAAACCTGGCTGCAAATTGTTAGTTGCCAACGACGACAACTACGCACTAGCCGCCTAAAAACCGGCTTGCTCTCCCCCGTTTGAGCCTGCGCTTTCGACGGGAGATCACTTAGCAGGATCGCATCAGGTCGAGTTTCGGGGCCTGGTGTTAAATCAAACCGCAACTGGCCGGCATGCATGCCCTGCCCCTCGGGCGGCATGACGGCGAGAAAAAATCGAGCGGGCTAAGCATGTAGAACCAGGATCAGATGGTTCGCGGACGCGGGTTCGACTCCCGCCGCCTCCACCAGATCCCCGGAAGGGCCGGCAGAAATGTCGGCCCTTTTTTATTGACCGGCGAGAGTCGAACCCGCTTGCTCGGTATGACCCCATCCCCTGTTTCCCCTTCCCTCAGGGAAGGCGCCATAAGCGTCGCTGACGCGACCACTATTCGCGTGTACACCGACACGCAACGCCCCGCCGCCTCCACAAATCCAGGCTGTGTCGCTCCGCGACGTCACATTCGCGAGCACACCGGCTCGCAACGGCCCCGGAAGGGCCGGCAGAAATGTCGGCCCTTTTTTATTTGAAGGAACCTCGAAACCAGTCTGCACGGGTGCCTTTCGCCGGAGATACCCCATCTCGCGCGCTGCGAACCTCGGCCGTAGCGATGGCTACTGTCAGTCGGATCGCACCACACGATCTGCGGAATCTCCGACTGAAACTCACTCCGCGCAGCCCGGTCCCGAGGTTCCTTGGGCGAGAGTCGAACCCGCTTGCTCGGTATGACCCCATCCAACACCATCCGATCTCCAGTCTCGAACGGGTTATTGACGACCGTCAACTTGTGCCGCACCATGGAGACCTATTCTCAATATTCAGTCCCCTGAATCGAGAGGTTGCCCATGCTGGATGTAAGCCCCGGAGTGGTTTGTCGCTTGATCGACCTGGCGCGCGAGTTTCACGCTCAACAGGAAATCGTGATCGAAAACGAACCGCAGGCGCTAGATGATGACTGGCAGTCGCAGATCCTCGAACCCCATGCGGAGGATCCGATCCTCGAGGAATTCTGCTCGGTCGTGGCAGATCTCAATCCGGACCAGCAGCAGCAGATCGTCGGACTGCTCTGGCTGGGCCGCGGAGATTACGAACTCGACGAGTGGGAAGATGCACTGGATTATGCAGCCGATGCCTGGAACGAGCAAACCGGCGAGTATCTACTGGCCCACCCGATGCTGGCAGAGCATTTGACGACGGGTCTGGAACAGCACGGCTACGAATGCTAGTGTACCCCCTCGTTAATCCGTTAACACTCGACCGCCGGTCGGACGAGGCGGCAACCGCGGGACAGTGAACAGCGAATGAGCATCTTGCTATAGCATTGACGGTTGTTCAAACTGCCCGAGTCATATGACCAGTCCAATTCTGGCCGTTGTTAGCGGCCTGATTCTGCTGCTGTGGTCGGCGGATCGTTTCGTCGAGGGTGCCGCTTCGGTTGCGCGTCATTTCGGCATGTCGGCACTGCTGATCGGCATGGTGATCGTCGGCTTCGGCACCTCGGCGCCGGAGATGCTGGTTTCCGCACTTGCTTCCTCCCAGGGCAACCCCGGCATTGCGCTGGGTAACGCCTATGGCTCCAACATCACGAACATTGCGCTGATTCTCGGCATTACCGCGGTCATCAGTCCGATTGCAGTGCAGTCGAGCATCCTGAAAAAGGAACTGCCGGTGCTGCTCGGCATCACGCTGGTCGCCGCCTGGCAGTTGCTGGACGGCGATATCTCGCGCATGGACGGTTTCGTTCTGCTCGGCCTGTTCGCAGGCCTGATGGGCTGGTCGATCTGGCAGGGCACACGTGCGCCGGAGGACAACATGGGCGCGGAATTCGAGCAGGAACTGGACCAGCGGGCCATGCCGCCGGCCAGGGCCGCGGTCTGGCTGTTGGTCGGGCTGGTCGTACTGATCGCCAGCTCCCGCCTGCTGGTCTGGGGTGCGGTAGAGATCGCCCAAGGCTTCGGCGTCAGCGACCTGGTGATCGGCCTGACCGTGATCGCGATAGGCACATCGCTGCCCGAGTTGGCATCCTCTCTCATTGCCGCCCGCAAGGGCGAACACGACATCGCCCTGGGCAACATTGTCGGCTCGAACATGTTCAACACCCTGGCGGTGGTCGGCATCGCGGGCACGATTCATCCGATGGCCGTCGAACCCGCCGTTTTGTCTCGCGACCTGCCGGTCATGGCGGTTCTGACGGTTTCCCTGTTCGTGTTCGGATACGGCTGGCGCCGCGGCCAGGGTCGAATCAATCGTTACGAAGGCGGACTCCTGCTGGCCGCATATATCGCTTACACGGTATTCCTGGTGACAACCGTAATGTAGACGGAGACGCGGCCCCCTGCCGGTAACAGGGGGCTTTTTCAGTCGCCCAACCGGCTTTTCGCCGAAGCCCTGCGCAATCGATCCGAAATTGCGTCCCACCCGGGAGAATCGGGTGGCATTTCGATCAGGATCCGGTCCGGGCGAACTTGATCTGCTCGCCGCAGTTCGGCGTAGAGCGCGCGCGCGAACTGGACCGGCTGGCGTGGCATCTCGATCCAGAGTTCGCCATCAGCGGTCGGCGGCGACTCGCGCCTGGCCAGAACGACCACGCGCTTGCCGCCCTGTGCGCACTCATCCATGCGGGCGTTCAGATGTCCGATGGGCACCAGTTCGACGCTTGCGCGGGGGGCGTAATGCGATGCCAGGCGCCCGGACGCCCGCGGTCCGTCTTCATCCCCGACCCGCTCCAGCGGCTGACCGAGCTCGGCCTCCAGCGCATCGACACGGATCATGCCGGGCCGGAGAAGTCTCGGCCGGTCGCCGGTCAGGTCCACGATGGTCGATTCAACGCCGACGGTGCATTGGCCGCCGTCGACGACCGCCGCGACCTCGTCGCCGAATTCCTGCTCGACATGATCCGCGGTGGTCGGGCTGACGTGCCCGAAGCGGTTGGCCGACGGCGCGGCCAGCGCCCCGCCGAACGCACGCAGCAAGGCGAGCGCCGTGCGATTTCCGGGCACCCGCAGACCGACGGTATCCTGTCCGCCGGTGATTGCATCGGCAACCCCGGGTGCCCGTTTGAGCACCAGCGTCAGCGGTCCCGGCCAGAACATGCCGGCCAGCCGAAGCGCCGAATCGGGAACTTCCGAAGCCCAGTCAGCCAGCGCCGCGGCCGAAGGCAGGTGGACGATGACCGGATGGTCTTCGGGCCTGCCCTTGGCGCGAAAGATGCCGCTTACTGCTTCGGGGTTGCCGGCGTCTGCGCCCAGCCCGTAGACGGTCTCGGTCGGGAACGCCACCAGCTTTCCGGCGCGCAGCAGTGCCGCGGCGCGCGCCAGGTCGGCCGGGCTGTCGCTCAACCTGATCATTGCCACCCAATCACGTCTGGAATTTCTCCGGGCGCAGCACTTCCACCTCGCCGAGCAGCAGGATCATCGCGTAGTTGTCGTAATACTTCTCTTGCAGGTGCGACGCGATTCGCCGCGCCGTGGCCTCGTCGCAGACCACTTCTAGCCGGATGTTGCTTTCGGTTTCCCAACCGGCCTCGCGCACCCCGCGATTGCCCTTGCCGCGTGCATTGGTAATCGTGTAACCGCGCGCGCCCAGCCGCTCGATGTCGCGCACCAGCTGGGGTTCGAGCACGCTCTCGGTCACGACCGTCAACAGCTTGAGTACGTAGGATTGCTTTTTCACACTATCCTGGGTCATGGCTCAGCCACCTCCTGGCAGCGTGTGCAGAAACTCGGCAAACCGCCAGTACAGCGGGATGCCGATCAGCACATTGAACGGAAACGTGACGCCCAGCGACGCGGTAAGCGAAAGCGTGGGGTTGGCCTCCGGCACCGAAATTCGCATGGCCGCGGGCACCGCGATATACGAAGCGCTGGCGGCCAGCGTCGCGAGCAGCATGGTGCCGCCGGGCGACAGGCCAAGCGCCAGCCCCAATGCCCCGCCGACCAGCGCGCCGAACAGCGGCATCGCGACGCCGAAGGCGATCAGGAACGGCCCGTGCTGGCGCAGGCTGCCGGCACGGGTGGCGGCAATCAGCCCCATTTCGAGCAGGAATACCGCGAGGATGCCCTTGAACAGGTCGAAGAACAGCGGCTCGATGGAAACCAGCGCTTCGGGATCGGACAACCAGCCGATCAGCAGACCGCCGATCAACAGCACGATGCCCTTGCCCAGGAACACCTCGTGCATGATTTCGCCCCAGCGGGTCTGGCTCTTGCGGCCGCGCACCAGCATGATACCGACCAGGATAGCCGGCACCTCCAGCACCACCAGGAGCACCGGCATCTGGGCTTCGAAGCTAATGTTCTTCGACGCCAGCCAGGCCACCGCCACCGCGTAGGTGCCGACGCTGACCGAACCATAGTGCGCGGCGATCGAGGCGGCGTCGACCCGCTTGAACCGGCCGAGGAGCAGCAGCACCGGAAAGGCCACCAGCGGCAGGAAAACGCCCATCGCGATCGCCGCGAGGATGTCCGGCAGCAGATCGAGGAAAGGCTGGCGCGCCAGCTCGACGCCGCCCTTGAGCCCGATCGAGAGCAGCAGCAGGATGCTGACGAATTCGTACACCGCCGACGGCAGCCTGAGCTCGGACTTCAGCAGCCCGGCGATCAGGCCGAGCAGGAAAAACAGGATGATCGGATCCATCAGTCGCGCTCGACCCGCCAGCGCAACTTCTGACCGGCGCGCAGCGGCACCAGCGGCTCGCGATCCGTGCCACAGACATCGGGCACCTGCCATTCGGCCCGGCTCAGCGTGATCGTTCCCCGGTTTGCCGGCAGTCGGTAGAACTTCGGGCCGTGCAGACTGGCGAAGCCTTCCAGTCGAGCCAGCGCATCGGCCTGGTCGAACACCTCGGCGTAGAGCTCCAGCGCGACCGGCGCGCTGTAGACCCCTGCGCAGCCGCAATCCGACTCCTTGGCGCCGCGCGGATGCGGCGCCGAATCCGTGCCCAGGAAGAACTTCGGGTTGCCGCCGGTGGCCGCCCGCACCAGCGCCCGGCGATGTTCCTCGCGCTTGATGATCGGCAGGCAGTAATGGTGCGGCCTGAGCCCGCCGACGAACATCGCGTTGCGATTGAGCAGCAGGTGGTGGACCGTGATGGTCGCGGCGACCCGGTCCGGGGCGCCGGTCACGAAATCCACCGCGTCGCGCGTGGTGACGTGCTCCAGCACCATGCGCAATTCCGGAAAGTCGCGCACCAGCGGCTGCAGGTGGCGGTCTATGAACACCGCCTCGCGGTCGAAGATATCGATGTCCGGATCGGTCACTTCGCCGTGCAGCAGCAGCGGCAGGTCGACGTCCTGCATCGCCTCCAGCGCCGGTCGCGCGTGCTTGAGATCGGTGACGCCGGAATCGGAATTGGTGGTCGCGCCGGCCGGATAGTACTTCACCGCATGGACGAAACCGCTTTCGGCCGCGCGCCTGATTTCGTCCGGCGATGTGTTGTCGGTGAGATACAGCGTCATCAGCGGCTCGAATTCCATGCCATTCGGCACCGCGGCCAGGATGCGCTGTCGATACTCAGCGGCGGCCGCGACCGTCGTCACCGGCGGCTTGAGGTTCGGCATCACGATGGCTCTGTGGAAGCAGCGCGCCGTGTCGGGCACCACCTGTTCGAGCATTTCCCCGTCGCGCAGGTGCAGATGCCAGTCGTCGGGTCGAGTC
>Ga0102926_1001386_pt1 | contig 14286 bp, 10 predicted proteins | sample SalPonR1_A_D2_MG_FD_78173 | JGI IMG/M metagenome (GOLD analysis project Ga0102926, IMG submission 78173) | Salt pond soil microbial communities from South San Francisco under conditions of wetland restoration - Salt Pond MetaG R1_A_D2_MG | ecosystem: Environmental > Aquatic > Marine > Intertidal...
CCTTCGCCGTCATTGGCAGCAACAGTATAAATTTGATGGCACTGTCCGGCAAAAAGCTGGCATCTCTGAATTTTTAGCTTTTTTGCATACGCCTCTATATCAGGAACAGGTATGGGAACGGGCTCTGCTTTTCTAATTTTTTTCTCGCACAAAGCCTCAAAGACACAAAGGGTCATAAAACCAAATATAATCTTTGTGTCTTGGTGCGAATTTTTTCAAAAGGATCCACGCCTCTGTCAGTTTTCGTATACCAATCTCATCCACGTCTTATGATTAATTTTAAATTAACTTTCTTTTAATTTTTATATTAAAAATAAAATTATTGATTAATAAGCCACCTATGTTTATTTTAATCAACAATTTTAATCGATCATTCAGTTTCTTTTACTTTTATTTTTAAAGAAGCTGTTAATGGTTTACGGCCTGTATCTTTTACAGATGATTCATGAATAGAGAATAATTTTAGAAAGGAGTTGCAGATTATGGATATGAGATTTTCAAAAAGCAATGATGCACTGGGAACCAAAAACAGAGGAGATGCTTGTGAATCAAGCCTGTGTACCCTGTGCCGGGCTGACTGCGTCGGAAAATGCGAAACCTGGCTGTCCAGCATGGTAGGCCGCAAACTGCTGTACCCCCGCAGCTTTGGCCTGGTAACAGCCGGGGCTAACAACACCAGCCATGTAGGGGTTTCTTACAACAGCCTGAGGGTTCAGGGGTATGCATATGGTTCCAGCGGCTTGACAGACGGACTCACTAACGACCCGGATGACTGTGTTTTCCCGAATGTTTCCCTGAAAACCCAATTTGGCAAAAAACAAAAAACCAAGGTAAAAATGCCTTTGATGACCGGTGCGTTAGGCTCCACACTCATCGCAGAAAAATACTGGGATTCCTTTGCCATTGGCGGCGCACTTGTGGGTATCCCCGTGGTCATCGGAGAGAACGTGGTGGGTGTTGACCGCAACTCTGAAATTTCAGGCATCGAAACCAAACAGGGAAAGATAAAAAGTGCGCCGGAGCTGGACCGCCGTATTGATACTTACCTGCGGTATTATGACGGATACGGCGCCATCATTGTTCAGCTCAATGTGGAAGATACTAGAAACGGCGTGGCCGAATACGTTGTGGACAAGTATGGCGACAAATGTATCATTGAGTTGAAATGGGGACAGGGTGCTAAAAATATCGGCGGAGAAATCCAGGTGCGCTCCCTGGACTACGCGACCTTTCTGAAAGACCGCGGCTATGTCGTGGACCCCGATCCTTCAAAAGCGGATGTCCGTCAAGGCTTTGAACAAGGGGCCATCAAGTCTTTTGCCCGCCACAGCCGGCTGGGGGGTACCAATCTGTCCTCTGTGGACCAAGTCCAAGAGGATTTCATGAACAGTGTGGCATACCTGCGAAGCATCGGATTTGAACGGATCACCCTGAAAACAGGTTCCTACGGCATGGAAGAGTTGGCCATGGCCATCAAGTTTGCAACCGATGCGGAACTGGATCTGCTCACCATTGACGGTTCCGGCGGCGGTACGGGCATGAGCCCCTGGAACATGATGCAGAGCTGGGGCGTTCCTTCGGTTATCCTCCACGCAAAGGCCTATGAATACGCAAGTATTCTGTCTGCCAAAGGAAAAAGCGTCGTGGACATGTCCTTTGCCGGCGGATTTGCACTGGAAGATCATATTTTTAAAGCCTTGGCCGTAGGCGCGCCCTATACCAAAATGGTGTGCATGGGCCGGGCAGTTATGATACCGGGCTTTCTAGGTGCCAATATTGAAGGGGCTATCTACCCGGAGCGCCGGGCCGAGGTCAATGGAAACTGGAATGAACTGCCAAAGAATGTTCTGGAAATAGGCAAGACGGCAGATGAAATTTTTGCGTGTTACCATGATCTGGAAGATAAGCTCGGCAAGGATGAAGTAGGTAGAATCCCCTATGGTGCCATTGCCTTTTACACCCTGGCGGATAAGCTGGGATGCGGCCTGCAGCAGCTCATGGCAGGGGCCAGAAGATTCTCTCTGAACAAAATCACCCGGCAGGAAATTTTTTCCGGAAACCGGGAGACTGCCAAGGAGACAGGAATTCCGCATGTGGCAGACATTAACGATGAAAGTGCCAGAAAAATTCTGAATTCTTAACTTGTGTCTAAACAGAAACCCCGTTTTGGGACGAAAAGTTACCCAAATGCAACGCTGCAGATGGGTGACTTTTCGTTCAAACAATAGTCTATTGGACTTTCATATTGATCCAGAACAAGGTGGCAGGCTCTGTCAAGGGATTGACCCACTGACTTGGAAAATCTTTACCCAGAAAAATGGTGTCCCCCGCTGACATGTCCTGCGCCTTGTTATCCAGAACCAGCTCAAGGCGACCGGACACCAGGTGTCCCAGTTCAGGACCTTTGTAAACCATGAAATGGGCGTTGAGCCGTTTTTCCGGCAGAAAGGTTATCAAAAAGGCATCCATGGGCAAATCCAGATCCGGAGGGGTCAACTGGGCGATTTCAATACTGTTTTTATCCAGATCCGATCGGATGATGCGCACGGCTTCATCACTCGAAAAGATGTCCCTGGGACCGGGAATCCGGGGTTTGAAAAACGAGGCCACGTCCACGGACAGATTTTCTGCAATACGGTAAAGCGCCGGTAAAGACGGAAACACATGGTTGCTTTCGATCTGTGAAATGGTGGAGGGGGTAACCCCGGCCAGGCGGGCCAGCTCTCTCTGGGACATTCCCTGGTGGCTGCGGAACGCCTTGACGGCCTGGCCCAGATCCAGGATCACCGCTTTTTTTGTTTCGGCTTTCCGAAGCTGGATGTCCCCGTTTTTACAGAAATAGGGAACCGGGATGCCCAAATCGGCAGGATAGCGTTTGTCTGCCTTAAGAAGCTTAATGCAGGATCGGCCCTGGGTCATGCTTAAATCCACCGCCACCTGGGCGATTTGATTGATATGCGCCCTGATCCGGCTCGAATGGGCGTTTTTTTCAACGATCCAATAGGCAATGGTATCCATTTCATAGAGCCTGGGACAGGAATGGGAGTAGAATTTCAAAATCTGGTCTTCCCCTTCCCACAAATCCTGCATACCAGTGAGGCTTTCCATGACAAACCGCACATCTCCGGAAAGCGTGCGATGCAGGGCATCAATGGCATCAAGCACCGTATCCGGTTTCCAGGGATCATTCACCCGGATAACCTGACAAGGCCACTGGGCGCCGTCTTTTTCATAAAATTTATTGAACACGTCGGCCTTGTCACCCTTGCCGTTGGTAAAGCAGTCCAGAATGCTCAGCTGGGGGTTATCCGCCAGGGGGCCCAGGGTCTGGATAAGATTTTTCGGTGACCTGTCAAAGGAGACATATACAATGGGTTTGCTCTGCTGGTGGGACGCCTGGATGAATTTCAAGCAAAAAGGATAGGCCAGACTGCCGGCGTCATCATACCAGACCACGTTGTCACCGATAAACAGTCCGTTGAGCAGCCGGTCCAATCCGGGGATTCCAGAAGACACCTTTTTTTTAACCATAAATACTAATTCCAATTTTTTTAATTGACTGTTCCGTACTAGCACATCATATCAGAAACAATTTAATAAAACCATTTTCATGCGTTACAGACCAGGGAAATCCCTGATCATTGGTTTGAAAAAAAGCGCCCGGCATGGTAATATCCCTTCGCTGCCACAGGGCCCCAAGCGGTTCTGGAAGGCTTTTGTAACGGCTGGATTCGTTATTATTTAAGGAGAAAAAATGGCATCCTGTGAAGCTGAACCTAAACCCGTCAATGTAGAAGATCCGGACCATAATGCATGGTTTACGGCGTTTTTCCTTGAAAACCATATTGATCCATTTGCCTATCCCACAAAGGTCGGATCCCGTGAGCAGGTGGAGTTCATGGTGTATCCGGAAAATGACGAACGGTTCTATCCCTGTTCCGATACCATGTTTAATGCAATTATGTCCCGGAAAAGGCCAAGGTTTCTGAGTAACCGTTACCGTGAAGTACTCGACAAAATTTTCGCCATTATTAAGAAGTTCATTGATTCAGAATATGACCGAGCGTTCTTAACCAGACTGATACGAATAAAATATGATAACGAAATTCAAAGCCGGCTGCTCATACCCTCCCGGCTTGAAAAACGCCTGTATAAAATTTTCTTAACCCGCACCCATATAGAAGACCCATATAAAAGCCAAAAACAAAGGGAAAATGACACAGCATACAGATTCATGGCCTCGGAATCCTTTAAAAAAGCCTTAAACGAAGTTGACGGTGCCATTGACACCATGCAGGGATTAACCCTCGAACAGGTTAAGGCAAAAATCAATGAGATAGAATTCACACGACGACTCTCTCTTTTGACGGCCACCGCTCTATGGCAGAATGACAAATTCAAAACACCCTCGACTTCGGACATAAAAACCCTCTTAAACCCCAAAATTACAGGCAACGGCATGGAACGGCTTCTTCAGCTGGTGAATGCGCAAAAATCAAAAATTCTGTGGCTTACCGGCGAGTCCGGGGATGTGGTGGCGGACATTGCCATTGCTCAGTTCCTTGCAAACATTGGCCACGTTGTAATCCTTGCGGTCAAGGAAAAACCATTTTTTAAAAAAGTCTGCCTGAACGATACCCGGACAGACCCGGTCCTTGTCAAAGCCCTGGAACAGGCCCACTTCATCCACGACAAAGCCATCAGTAAAAACAAACTGCTACAGCGCCTGAAGCGGGATGAACATCTGTATGTGATATCCGACGGTACCCAGGAAGCACTGAATCTTCTGTTGGTCTCCACCACCTTTTCACGGGTCTTCAAAGAGGTGGACTGCGTGGTGACAAAGGGGCCGAAACAAAGAAGCCGGATGATTCAAACCCATTTCAGGTTTACCAGGGATGTAATCAATATCTGCGCAGAAGAAAATAGACTGGACATAGTCTTTAAACCCAGACATCCTGATTTTATTAATTTCAGCCACACGGATCTTGAAAAAAAAGCCGATAAAATTATTTCTGAAATGAAACAGGCCAAAAATAAAAACATGACTGTGATGTTCTATTCGGGTATTATCGGTTCCATCCCCGGCAAAATTGATGTGGCCAAAAAAATAATGAACCGTTTTGTTGAATATTTAACAAACCAGTCCGATAATCTGTTTATCATTAATCCTTCTTCATATTATGAGCCGGGAATGGATGCCGACGATCTGATGTATATGTGGGAAATTGTTCAACGAAGCGGATACATTGATATCTGGCGTTTCCAGACCTCCGATGATATTTCCCAAAGTTTTGCAATCCTGGGACAGAAGGTACCGCCGGAATGGCTTGGAAAGGATGCCACTTATTCCACCGGCTGCACCAAGGAAATGCGCATTGCCCAGGAGGTTCAGAAAGAGAACCCGGAAATGCAGCTCATGGGGCCTGCTGTAGATAAATTCATGCGCAGGGATGAATATGGGGTAGGCTCCATGTATGATCAACGCCTGGCCTGGATACCGGAGAGACGAAGGTCGGATCGACGGATGGGTGGGCGCCATGCATGATCAACAGCCTGTCAAGGCTTGGCCGGAATATAAAGGATAGCATTTTATATGGCTGTTTTCGAATATAACGGGTTGACTGCTTCCGGCAGAAAAAAAGCAGGCATTATCGATGCTGAAAATTCCGATGCAGCCCAGGATAATTTAAAACAAAAGGGCATTTTCCCCACCTCAATCCTTCGAATTGAATCAGGGGCAGGCCGAATTAAAACAGAAAAAGGAGCACCCAGGGGAAAAACCTTTAAGCTGCCGCCTCTTTTCTCTTCTGTAAAATCTTCGGAAGCCACCATGATCACACGCCAACTGGCCACGCTTCTGGCAGCGGGATTCCCCTTGCTTAAAGCGGTTGCGACCCTGGTACCCCAGGCCAGAACCAAAACGTTTAAGCGGGTTCTGTCCAGGGTCAAGGATGCCATTGAAGAAGGCAACAGCTTTGCCGACGCTTTAGGTGCCCACCCCAAGGTATTTTCCGCGGTATACATAAACATGGTCAAAGCAGGGGAAGCCTCCGGCACCCTAGATGTTGTGCTGGAACGGCTGGCTGATTTCAGCGAAAAAAGAGAGGATACAAAAAAGAAAATCCAGGCGTCCCTTGCCTACCCCGCATTCATGGCTGTCATTGGTTTTCTTGTACTCGTATTTCTTTTAACCTTTATTGTCCCCAATATCACCAAAATCTTTACGGATATGAACCATGAGCTGCCCATGCCCACCCAGATACTTCTTGGTATCAGCGGCATGGTAAAAGCATGGTGGTGGCTGATAATTCCCACACCTTTTTTCGCCATATTATGCCTGTTCGGCATCCGCAAAACAGACAAGGGGGGGCGTATTCTTGACCGGATCATTTTATCCCTGCCGGTTTCCGGCAACCTGACCAGACAGCTCATTGCATCCCGGTTTTCCAGAACATTAGGATCTTTGCTTGACAACGGGGTACCGCTTTTAACCGCCCTGGAGATTACCAAAACCATCTCCGGCAACCGGGTAATTGCCGAACTGATCGAACAGTCAGCCCAGACAGTGGAACAAGGCGGCAGCCTTGGTTCTGTCCTGGAAAAAAATTCAGCCTTTCCCGCTCTTGCGGCCCAGATGATCAAGGTGGGGGAAAAAAGCGGTGAAATGGAAAAAATGCTGGAAAAATTAGCAGAACTGTTTGAAAGAAATGTTCAGACAGCCATCACAGCGGCCACCTCAATCATTGAGCCTTTGATCATTCTTATCATGGGCGTAGTGATCGGATTTATCATCCTTGCGGTTTGTTTACCTATATTTGAAATCAATCAGTTAATTGGATAAGACCCATTCCGGCAGCCTCTGGATATTTGCCATAAGCATTTTTTACGTTTAAAGCGCCTGTATGTTGTGGATAAATGGCACACAAAAGAACTATATGCAGTATCCAATTCCTTATGGCAAATATCCAGGGCAGCCTTTTGGTTCTTGAAAAAGCGGCTATCCTGTCTTATATTTCTACTTTATTTTGCAAGTCCTCTTGGGCCTGTACGAAGAATGATACAAACAATGTGGTGAAATGATAAAGAATGACGATACCAACAGTTTATGTAACCTCGGATTTGACGGCGACCTTTGCCTGTGAATCATGCGGAAAGTCCTACACCAAGAACGTGTCCAAATTCATCGAGCACAAGGCCCGGGTCCGGTTGAAATACAAGTGCACGTGCGGGCATATTTCCAGCGTGATATTAGAAAGACGGCGGATCATCCGCAAGGAAGTCCAACTTAAAGGGGAGCTCATCCAAAACCGAAAGCAGTACCCCGGTGTAGTCACGGACATCTCCCCCAACGGCATCCGGTTTAAAACCCTGGAAAAGGCCTCGATCAAAGTGGGCAACACGGCTGAGGTTAAGTTTACCCTGGACAATCCGAGTCGCTCCGAAGTTCGTAGGCATATAAGGATCCGGAAAGCCTTTTCCGAATACAGCTTTGGCTGTGAATTCGAGGACACCGAGCATTTCGACGATCTGGGAAAATATTTTTTGTTTTATTTTTGAGAAAAAAGAGACTTATGGAACAGAATGAATGCACCGGAATGACCCGGCGGGATTTTTTGCAAAGCTGCACGGCAACCGCCATAACCCTGGCAGGGGCGGGACTTTTCCAGGGATGTGCCATTGATCCGGTCACCGGACAAAAGCAGTTAATGCTCATGAGCCGGGATCAGGAAATATCCGTGGATAAACAGCAATCACCCTTTCAATTTTCTTCGGACTACGGTGTAACCCAGGATAAAGAACTGAACCGGTATGTTGCCGGCGTGGGCAAATCCATGCTGCCCCAGGTCCATCGACCCGACATGCCCTATAATTTCCAGGTGGTCAATGCCACCTATGTAAACGCCTATGCTTTTCCCGGCGGCTCCATCGCCGTGACCCGGGGGATTTTACTGGAACTTGACAATGAGGCGGAGCTGGCCTCACTTCTGGGGCACGAACTGGGGCATGTCAATGCACGGCATACGGCCGAACAGATATCCAAAGGACAGATATCGTCCATTCTGGTGGCAGGTCTGTCAGCGGCAGCAGAGACCCAGGGTGCCGGATTGGGCGATTGGACCCAGAAGCTTGGAAGCCTGGGACAGGGGCTGTTCCTTTCCCGATACTCACGGGATAACGAACGTGAGGCCGATACCCTGGGGCACCAGTACATGGCCCGGTCCGGATACAACTCCAAAGGGTTTACCGGCCTTATGGAAATGCTCAACGAAATGAATACCACAAAGCCCAATTCAACCCAGATGCTGTTTGCCACCCATCCCATGAGCCGGGAAAGGCTGGATTCCGCCAGAAACAGAGACAGTGGAACATACCGGAATACCCATTCCCTGGATCTGTACCGCGACCGGTATATGGACCACACAGCGAATCTAAGGGCGCAGAAAGCCTTGATCGCCAAACTCCAGGCGGCAGATAAGTTCCTGGCCAACGCGCAGTATGATCAGGCCGAGGGTGCGTTGATGTCTGCACTCAGATTAAAAGACAATGATTATACCGCCCAGGTGATGACAGCCAAGTGCATGCTGATCACAAAAAAGAATCAGAACGCCGCATACCATGCCGGCCTTGCCAAACAGCTTTTTCCCCGGGAAAACCAGGGACATTATATTTCAGGGCTTTCCAATCTGGCTTTAAAAAACCCCATGCAGGCCCATGCGGATTTTGCTGCATGCAGCAGGCTGCTGCCGGGAAATCCCCAGACAACCTTTTACCAGGGCTACGCCCTTGATATGGCCGGCCGAAAACAGCCGGCCGCCCGGGAATATGTGGCATATCTTAAAGAAATCAATTATGCGTCAAATAAATACAGCCAGTATGCGTATAAGCGGCTTAAAGCATGGAATTATGTTAAATAAGGGCCATCATTTTATTTTAACAAACCAATTCCGTTGTCTTTTAATTCGATCAATCTTTTTTTATACAAAGAGCCCACAGCCCTTTTGAATTCTTTCTTGCTCATGGAAAATCGCTTACGGATTTCTTCAGGAGAACTTTTATCGTGGCAAGGGATAAATCCCCCGGATTTATTCAACCGGTATAAAATGACGTCCGCAGATTTGGAAACCGATGAATACCCGGGTTTTTTCATGCTCAGATCAATTTTTCCATCCTCACGGACCCGCATGATATACCCTTTGCATGTATCCCCCATAAATAATTTTTGATAGGTTTCATTTAAGTACATCATCCCATAGTATCGATTATCAACAACGACCATTATTCCAATGTTGGTAATAGAATGCACAATTAAGTCAACCTGCTGTCCGACTTTCAGATCCCTGGTATTTTTATCACAGTTGACGGAAATTTTCGTGGTACCATAAACCCTGTGAGTTCTGTCATCCCGGCAGATTTTGACTAAATATTTTTTCCCGGGCTCCATCTTGTTCTGCTGCTCATTTTTGGGCACCAGCAAATCTTTTTCCAGCCCCCAATCCATAAAGGTGCCAAAAGGGGCAACATCTTTTGCAATTAAAAAAACAAAATCACCCACCACACCTGCAGGTTTTAAAGTGGTTGCCACCAGACGATCTTCTGAGTCAGTATATACAAACACATCAAGATGATCGCCAATTGACAAACGCGTTGGAACATATTTATTGGGCAAAAGAACCCGATCATCTCCAGTGCTTAGATACACACCAAAATCTGATCTGGTTTGAACCTGCAATCGATTATATCTTCCAATTTTGATACGGGTTTCAATCTCTGGTCGACTGAATTTTCCCGGGGGCTTTTTTGACTGGTCCCATACATTTTTAAAATTTGGTTTTTTACCTGGCATTCAAGATTCCTCTCTGTGAAGATTATTCGAGTATCATACAAATTATTCCTGGGTGACGCGCAACACCTCCCGAAGGGAAGTGGTGCCCCGGGCCACCTTGCTCAACCCATCAGTTCGCAGGGTTTTCATCCCCTTTTTTATTGCAGCCTCCTTGATCAGGTTGGCATCCGAAGTTTCCAGAATAAGTGATTTCAATTCGTCATCCAGGGGCATAATCTCCATAATGGCCTGGCGTCCCAAATATCCTGTGTTAAAACATTTTGGGCAGCCCTTAGGTTTGAACACCTTCTGCCCCGGACTAAGACCGTTTGTGCTTTCAAAACTGCTCAAATCCGCATTGGACAGAACAAATTCCTCCCGGCAAAGGGGGCAGAGTACCCGAACAAGACGCTGGGCAATCACATGATTCACAGAAGAGGTAATCAAATAAGGCTCCACGCCCAGATCCACCAGACGGGTCACTGCACCGGGAGCATCATTGGTGTGAAGGGTGGAAAACACAAGGTGCCCGGTCAAAGCCGACTGAATCGCAATATCAGCCGTTTCAATGTCACGTATCTCACCGATGAGAATGACATCCGGATCCTGACGGACAATGGATCTAAGTCCCCGGGCAAATGTAAGGCCTGTTTTCTGGTTGACCTGGATCTGCCCCACACCTTTCAAGTTGTATTCCACCGGATCCTCAACCGTGATGATAGATCGGTCCGGGGTGTTGATTTCAGACAACCCTGCATAAAGGGTGGTGGTTTTTCCACTGCCAGTGGGGCCTGTAACCAGGACAATGCCGTGATTCTGACAGAAAATATCATGCAGGTGCAATTCATTTTCACGGGACAGGCCGAATTCTGAAATCTGCATGAAAGATCCGGACTTGTTCAACAGCCGGATAACCAGGCGCTCACCAAAATTGGTAGGCACCGTTGAAATACGCATGTCAATTTCCTGGTTTCCCAGCCGGACCTGGGCCCGGCCGTCCTGGGGAATCCGTTTTTCGGCAATATTCATCTTAGCCATGACCTTCACCCTGGAAATCAGGCTGGACTGAAACATCTTGGGCGGACTCATCATGGGATATAGTATGCCGTCAATGCGGTACCGGACAACGAGTTCATCCTGGAACGGTTCAATATGAATATCGCTGGCACCCGCCTTGACCGACTGGGAGATCATCTGATTGACCAGGCGGATAACCGGGGCATCGCTGGTGTCATCCAAAAGATCTGCAGTCTGCTCAATGTCTTCAATGTGGAGGAATTCATCATCTTCAATATCGTCCATCAATTTTTGAACATTATGCTCGTCCTGATCAAAAATCATATTGACGGCACTCAGGATCTGGGCCCTTGTGGCCAACGCCAGGGTATAATCCCTAAAGCCTGCATACAGAGCCACCTCATCCACATAGCTCAAATCTGATGGATCATTCAAAGCAATGACCGGACGTTTATTTTCAGGTTTAAGCGGAACAATAAGATTTTTTTTCAAAAACTTGCGGGTAATCTTCTCGGACACAGACAAATCCGGATTAAGAAAAGCGATATCTTCAAGAAAGTCAATACCATAAATCGCCCCCAACGCTTTCAGGGCCTGGGATTCGGACACAAGTTTGGTGTCACAGGCCATTTGGGGCATCCGTGCCGGCGCCTTGGCACAAGCGGCCTTAATTTTTTCCCTTTGTTCATGATCCAGGGTGACAATTGTTGCCAGTCTGTCAATAAACTGCTGAATTAATTTTTCCATATCAATTCAATAAAATGCTTTTTACGGGCGCATCTTCATCATACAATTTGATTTCCTGTTTATGAAGGTCATCCATCTTATCCTTTTTTTCCTGATAAATCTCTTTTGCCTCCAAGGTATTTTTAACCACCCTGGGGGTCAGAAAAATAAAGAGATTGGTCCTGTCACTGCCCGAAGACTGGCTTTTAAACGCATTGCCCAGAACAGGTATATCACCCAGACAAGGCACCTTGCCCACCTCCTTGCTCAGGCTCTCATCAATCAACCCGCCAATCACCACGGTATTACCGTCTTCCACAATAATGGTGGTTTCAAGCTCCCGTTTCAAGGTGGTCGGCCGGTCATTAGCCGTGGTGGTGTTTGCGGAGTCCAGCTTGGTAACTTCCTGATAGAAATCCAACCTTACCAGCCGGTCCTGGCTGATGGAAGGGGTGAGTTTCAGGGTAATGCCCACGTCCTTGTATTCGTATGTATTGTAGCTGGTCTCGGAAGTATCTTCGGTACCGCCCCGGGTCTGGTAGGGCACATTTTTGCCAATGGTAATGGTGGCTTCTTTGTTTTCCGTGGTCAAAAGTTGGGGCGTGGACAAAATCTTGACATCTGAATCTTCCTTGTATGCCCGGAGAATAGCCTGAAATGATGGAAAAGTCACCCCACCGATTTCAAGGGTTTTACCGATGACCCCCATGGAAAAACCGCTGGGCAGCACGCCGGTTGCCGCAGAGGCCAAACCTCCGGAGTTAGAAGCAGAGGTGCCGAATCCGCTAAACGCAACATTGGAGTCGCCGGAAACTGTTTCGGCTGCCTGCCATTCCATGCCAAAATCAAGGGAGCGATCCGCGTTCATCTCCATGAGCAAACACTCAATATAGACCATGGATCTTGGCACATCCAGTTTTTTGATGACCTCTTCCAACACCGGATAGTCATCTTTATCCGCAATAATAATCAAGGAATTGGTGGCCTTATCCGCTGTGATTTTGATTTCATCGGACAAAAGGGGGGCTTTTTTCTGGCCATTCTTTATTGAATTGCGGCTGCTCTTTTCGGGAATTTCCTGGAGCACAGCGGCTAAATCCTCGGCAGTGGCATGTTCAAGATAATAGACCCGGATTTTTTCTTCCCCTTTTGGCACCTCTTTGTCTAAAGCGTCCACAAGTGCTGTAATCTGTGCACTTTCCTGTTCACTGGCTAAAAGGATAATGGAATTGGTCCGTTCATCGGCCACCATCTCCACAGAAAAATCATTGCTGCTTTTTTTCCTTCTTGAAATTCTTTTTGTTTTTGCTGAATAAATTTTAGTCAGATTGGCGACCATTTTTTCGGCATCTGCATATTTGATCGGCAAAATGGTAATTTTGCGCCCCACGCCTTCCACATCAATGTTGTTGATCAGCTTGAGCAGCCGGTCAATGCTGGCAAGGGATGCTGTAGCAATGAGCATATTTGAGTCGGCATGGGATAAAAGAAGACTGCCCTTTGAAAGCATGGGCGTTAAAAGGGATTTAAGCTCATCGGAACTTGCATAAGTCAGGGGGATAAGCCGGGTGACCAGTTTGTCTGATGTCTTTTCAAGACGCCGTGCCATACGGGTGTCCACATTATCGCCCCTGGCATCTACGGCTGGAATGATTTTAATAACACTTCCGGTTTCAACCGTGGCAAACCCGTAAATATCCAAAACCGATTCAAATACCTTGTAGGCGTCATCCACGGATATTTTTTCAGGAGAAATAATAGTAACCTTTCCCCTTACCTTAGTATCCACCACAAAATTTTTATGGGTCAGTTTGCTGATGAATTTAATAAATACATCGATATCAACATTATTGAAATCCATGGACACAAATTCTGAAGCGTCCTGGTTCTGTGCCGCCTGCACCGGACAAAGCCCGGACAGTGCCAACATCACAAGGATTAAACAGATGTGTTTCAGCGTATAAGCGTTGCGACAGTCCTGCAACATATTTATTCTCCTTCGGTTGCAGCAATTCTAAGTTTGACCAAGTGATGGCCTCTCGGAATCGAGATCGGAATCGGCATCGAATCTCCCTTTTTTCGATCCCGATCCCGAGAGCGATTCCGATTTGTGTATGGAAGCAATCTATATCGCCGGTAAAGCAGACACCAGCCTCTAAAATTTATTTTCTTTTTCTGCTTTTAACGCCAGGGTCTGGGTTTCAATTACTGCATCCAGAAACTGCCCCTTGTCACCGGACTTTGTCAGGGACAATGAAACGACAGACACGCCATGGGGTGAAGTTTCGACTCTGACAAGAAAGTCCACCAGGCCTTTTAAATATACCTGCTGAAGCTTTACCGTTACCCGGGAAAGTATATAATCGCTGTTTTCCATATCCTGGGAAAACGGTTTCATATAGGCAACATTTTTTTTCACATGACTCCTGGATGACAGGGATTCCAAAAAAGAAAACAGCGTAAAATTAGGCCCTCTTTTTTCAAGGGCCTCTTTTTCCTGATCAAAACTTTTTTCGTATTGCCGAGATGTCATTTCAAGGGTCTGCATCAGCTCAAAATCCCGGGCCTTCGAAACCACCTTTTTTTCAAGCGTTGCGCGCTTGTCCACGGCCGGCAGATAGACAAACCAGACAAGACTAAACAGCACAAGAAATACAGTGCCTGCGGCTATAAATTTTTTATCCCGTTTTGACAATTCAAACATAATCAAATCTCAA
>Ga0102926_1001391_pt1 | contig 14252 bp, 10 predicted proteins | sample SalPonR1_A_D2_MG_FD_78173 | JGI IMG/M metagenome (GOLD analysis project Ga0102926, IMG submission 78173) | Salt pond soil microbial communities from South San Francisco under conditions of wetland restoration - Salt Pond MetaG R1_A_D2_MG | ecosystem: Environmental > Aquatic > Marine > Intertidal...
ACGGTCTTGAATAACCGACGCAACGGGATGACTCATGGCTGAACACAACGTCTGCTTCACGCACCTGGACGAGCCGGAATGCTGGTCGCTGGACGCCTACAGGCAGCAAGGCGGCTACGAGGCGTGGCGCAAGATTCTTGAAGACAAGACGCCGCAGGAAGACATCATCGAGCAGGTCAAGAAGTCCTCGCTCCGCGGCCGCGGCGGTGCGGGATTCCCGACCGGACTCAAATGGTCGTTCATGCCGCGTTCGGCACCCGTGCAGAAATACCTGCTGTGCAATTCGGACGAATCCGAGCCGGGCACCTGCCACGACCGCGATCTCTTGCGCTACAACCCCCACGCGGTCATCGAGGGCATGGCCATCGGCTGCTACGCGATGGGTGCAACGATCGGCTACAACTATCTTCGCGGCGAGTTTCACCACGAGCCTTTCGAGCGGTTCGAGGCTGCGCTGAAGGAGGCGTATGAGGCGGGCCTGCTGGGCAAGAACATCAGTGATTCGGGCATCGACGTCGACATACATACCGTGCTGGGTGCCGGCGCCTACATCTGCGGCGAGGAAACCGCGCTGATGGAGTCGCTGGAGGGCAAGAAGGGCCAGCCACGCTTCAAGCCGCCGTTTCCGGCCAATTTCGGCATCTACGGCAAGCCGACCACGATAAACAACACCGAAACACTGGCCTCCGTCCCCGCCATCATGCGTAACGGTGGCGAGTGGTTCCTTGAACTGGGCAAGCCGAACAACGGCGGGCCGAAGATCTTTTCGGTTTCCGGCCATGTGAACAGCCCGGGGAATTTCGAAATTCCTCTGGGGACGCCGTTTTCCAAACTGCTGGAAATGGCAGGCGGCATGCGCGACGGCAACGCACTCAAGGGCGTGATTCCGGGCGGCTCTTCGATGCCGGTTCTGCCGGCCGATATCATGAGCGATGTCACCATGGATTTCGACGCACTGCAAAAGGCCGGCTCGGGACTGGGTTCGGGTGCTGTCGTGGTGATGGACGAGACTACCTGCATGGTGCGCGCCTGCACCCGTATCGCCCGTTTCTACTATGCCGAATCCTGTGGGCAGTGCACGCCGTGTCGCGAGGGCACCGGATGGATGTACCGGGTGCTCAAGCGCATAACCGAAGGGCAGGGCAGGCCTGAGGACATTGAATTGCTGGAATCGGCCGCCGGTCAGATCGAGGGCCACACGATCTGCGCCTTTGGCGAAGCGGCGGCCTGGCCAGTGCAGGGCTTCCTTCGCCACTTCCGGCACGAGTTTGAATATTTCGTCGAGCACAAGCGTTCCATCGTCGACGAAAAACTCGGCGAGGCGGCTTGATCGAGCGGATAAACCGGAAAATTATTTGCCGCGGATCAGCGCGGATGAACACGGATGAAAGCTGAAGGCTATGGACAATGGTTTCCAAATGACCCGCTCTGATTCTGCAAGCGTATTGATGTTGAAAAGCCATGCAGCGCCTTTCCTCAATTGTTATCTGCGGCCATCCGCTTTAATCCGCGGTTAAAGAGCATTTTGGTTAAAGGCATTCGAGGCTAAAACGGATCTTCTGGAACACGATATGGCAACGATTCAAGACAAGGACACGGAACTGGTGACCATCGAGGTCGATGGGCGCGAGATCGAGGCGCGCAAGGGCGAGATGGTCATTCAGGCCACCGACCGCGCCGATATCGAGATTCCGCGCTTCTGTTATCACCACAAGCTTTCGATTGCGGCCAACTGCCGCATGTGCCTGGTCGATGTCGAGAAGGCGCCCAAGCCGCTGCCGGCGTGCGCAACGCCGGTGGCCGAAGGCATGAAAGTCTTTACCCGGTCGCGCCGGGCCGTGGATGCGCAGCGTGGGGTCATGGAATTCCTGCTGATCAACCATCCGCTGGATTGCCCGATCTGCGATCAGGGGGGCGAGTGCGAACTGCAGGACCTGGCGATGGGCTATGGCCGCTCCATCGCGCGCTTTACCGAGCGCAAGCGCGTAGTCAAGGACAAGAATCTGGGCCCGCTGGTGGCCACCGATATGACGCGTTGCATCCATTGCACGCGCTGCGTACGGTTTCTCGAGGAAATCGCCGGCACCGCGGAGCTCGGCGGGGTCGGACGCGGTGAACACACCGAGATTTCGACGTTCATCGAGCGCAACATCGAATCCGAGCTTTCCGGAAACATCATCGACCTTTGCCCGGTCGGCGCCCTGACCAACAAGCCGTTCAGGTTCTCGGCCCGGGCTTGGGAAATGTCTGCGCGACCCTACGTCGGAACGCATGATTGCGTGGGTTCGAACCTGTATTACCACGTACGGGCCGGAAAGATCATGCGTGCCGTGCCGCGCGAGAACGAAGACATCAACGAGTGCTGGCTGGCCGACCGTGACCGCTACGCCCACTTCGGGCTGGCCGCCGACGACCGCGTCAGCGCGCCGCGAATCAAGGTGGACGGCGAGTGGGAGGACACAGACTGGGATACCGCGCTCGAGCGCGCCGCCGAGCTTCTCGGCAAGGTGGCCGATAGTCACGGCGCAGACCAGATCGGCGTGCTGGCATCTCCGCGCGCCACCTGCGAGGAACATTTTCTGCTGGGTCGATTTGCCGCAGGCCTGGGAACGCCGCATCGCGATCACAGGCTGCGGATCCTGGACTCGCGCGATGCAAGTCTCGGCAGGGCCCGGTTGGACCGTCCGCTGCGCGATCTGTCCGGCGCCGATGCGGTTTTCATGGTCGGGAGCCACCTGCGCCACGACCAGCCCATTCTCAACCACCGCGTGCGGACGGCGTGGCGCAGCAACCAGGCTGCGGTAATGGACCTCAATCCGGTTGCGTGGAAATTCCCGTTCGACATGGTCGAGCGGATGATCGTCGCGCCGCAGCATATGACCGAGACCCTCGCCCGCGTTGCCAGGGCGGCCTTTGACGCGGCCGGCGAGACGCCGCCGGATTCGCCACTGGGCCGCTTCATCGCAGAGCGCAGCCCGGAGCCGGCGGCTGAAAAGATTGCGCGTCTGCTGGCCGAATCCGAAAGCGGATTCCTGGTGGTCGGCGACCAGGCGCTGTTCCATCCGGAAGCGGGTTTTCTGAAAGCCATCGCCGGTGAGATAGCGCGCCTGACCGAAACGGCGCTGATGGTGCTGCCGGGGCCCGCCAACAGCGAGGGCGCGTGGCGCGCAGGTATGGTACCGGCCGACGGCGGCATGTCGGCAACCGAACAGCTGGCGCAGGGCCGCAAGGCTTACCTGCTGTTCGATCTGGAGCCGGAATTCGATCTGGCCGACCCCGCCGCGGCCCGTGCTGGCCTGGCCGATGCCGAAGCCGTAGTAGCCATCGCCAGCTTTGCCGGCACCGATCTGCTGGAGGCAGCCGACGTCCTGTTGCCCCTTGCGCCGGTGCCCGAAACCGAAGGCAGCTACATCAATGCCGACGGCAAACAACAGTGGCTCAAGCCGGCCGCCAAACCGGTTGGTGGCGCGCATGCAGGCTGGAAGATTCTCCGGTTGTTCGGCGAGCATATGAAGATCGACGGATTCGATTTCTCGCTGCTCGCTGAGGTCGATCGGATGCTCGACCAAACCGACGCGCCGGTTTTTCCGCCGTTCGAGGTCGAGACGATCGAGGCCGCCGGCGAGGAGGGCCTGTGGCGCACCGGACCGGTGCCTATGTACAGCACCGATGCGCTGGTTCGTCGCGCGCCGGCTCTGCAGCAGACCGATCACTCCCAGAACGGGTTTGTCGCGCTCAACCGCGCGACTGCCGAATCGCTCGGTTTGAGCGATGGGGACGAAGCGATCGTTCGGCAGGCCGGACGCGAAGTGCGCGCCCCGGTGCGGTTGGACGACGCGATTCCGCCGTCTTCGGTATGGATGGCCGCGGCCACCTGTCTCGCGAGTCAGGCGGGTCCGGCATGGGGCCCGATTGAACTGGAGCAAGCCCGATGATCGATCAACTTACCGTGCTGGCCTGGACCATGGCCAAGATCACCGCCATCCTTTTGCCGCTGACGATTGCTGTGGCGTATTTCACATTTGCCGAGCGCAAGGTGATCGGCTACATGCAGTCGCGCGTGGGTCCGAATCGGGTCGGCCCATGGGGTTTGTTCCAGCCGTTCGCCGACGTATTCAAGCTGTTGCTCAAGGAAATCATCGTTCCGGCCAACGCGAACAAGGTGTTGTTCGTGATCGCGCCGATGCTGACGCTCATCCCGGCGTTCGCCGCGTGGGCGGTGGTGCCTTTCTCCGACTGGCTTGTGCTGGCCGATATCGACGCCGGGCTGTTGTACATCCTGGCCATGACATCCATGGGCGTCTACGGCGTGATCGTGGGCGGATGGGCGTCGAATTCCAAATACGCGTTCCTTGGCGCCCTGCGCTCCGCGGCCCAGATCGTCAGCTATGAAATCGCCATGGGCTTCGCTCTGGTCGGCGTCATCATCCTTTCTGGCTCGCTGAACATCAGCACCATCGTCGAGGCGCAGTCCGGCGGCGTGTTCAGCTGGTTCTGGCTGCCGCTTTTCCCGCTGTTCGTCATTTATTTCATCTCGGGCGTGGCTGAAACCAACCGGGCACCGTTCGACGTCGCCGAGGGCGAGTCCGAGATCGTCGCCGGCTTCCACGTCGACTATTCCGGTGCGGCGTTCTCGCTTTACTTCCTTGCCGAGTACGCCAACATGATCCTGATTTGCGCCCTGGCGTCGCTGTTGTTCCTGGGCGGCTGGATGAGTCCGGTGGCCGGGGTGCCGATCATCGGAGAACCGGGTGTGCACTGGTTCCTGATCAAGATGTTCGGCTTCATGTTCCTGTACCTGTGGTTCCGGGCAACGTTCCCGCGCTATCGCTATGACCAGATCATGCGGCTGGGCTGGAAAGTGTTCATTCCGATAACGATTGTCTGGATTCTGGTTGCCGGCTTGTTCCGCGTGACCGGACTCTACGGAGGTTGAAGATGCAAGCCATTCGCCAGTACTTTCACTCTCTGATGCTGCTCGAGCTCTTCAAGGGGCTGAACGTGACGTTTCGCTACTTCCACCAGCCGAAGTTCACGCTCAGCTACCCCGAGGAGAAGACGCCGAAATCGCCGCGGTATCGCGGGTTGCACGCGTTGCGTCGATATCCCAACGGCGAAGAGCGCTGCATCGCCTGCAAGCTCTGTGAAGCGGTCTGCCCTGCGCTGGCGATCACCATCGATTCGACAATGCGCGAAGACGGAACTCGGCGCACCACGCGCTACGATATCGACATGTTCAAGTGCATTTATTGCGGCTTCTGCGAGGAGTCCTGCCCGGTGGATTCGATCGTTGAAACCAGCTTTACGGATTATCACTTCGAAGAGCGCGGTGAGCACATCGTCGACAAGCAGCAGCTGCTTGCGCTCGGCGACCGTTTCGAGGAACAGATCGCCGCGGCCCGCGCCAAGGATGCGCCGTATCGCTAGCGCCTGGAAAAGCCATGGACCGATTTGAAGTTTTTGCAAAGATCAAGAGCCGAATTCAATGCCGATAATCGAAATCGTTTTTTACCTGTTCAGCGGTGTCGCAACGCTTGCCGCACTGGGCGTCATTACATCGCGAAACCCGGTGTATTCGGTGCTGTTTCTTGTGCTGACGTTCTTTTCAAGCGCCTGCATCTGGCTGCTCCTGGAAGCGGAGTTTCTGGCCATAACGCTGGTGCTCGTCTACGTCGGTGCGGTCATGGTGCTGTTCCTGTTCGTGGTCATGATGCTGGATATCAACCTGGCGAAGCTAAGAAGCGGTTTTGCGAGTTACCTGCCGGTAGGCATCCTGGTGGCGCTTGCGATGGCGGCCCAGCTGTTCATCCTGATCTGGGCGCGCGGGGCTGGATCCCAGGTGCTGGAATACAGTGATTCGGACGGTAGCAACACCCGTATGCTTGGCGAGTGGCTGTATACGCAGTACCTGTATCCGTTCGAGATTGCCGGGTTCATCCTGCTGGTTGCGATCGTTGCCGCCATATCGCTAACCCACCGACGCCGGCCGGAAACCAAGTATCAGGATCCGTCGCGCCAGGTCAAAGTCAAGCGAGACGAGCGCGTGCGACTGGTCAAGATGGATGCGGAGGAGGACTGATCATGCTGACACTTGCCCATTTTCTGACTTTCGGTGCGATCCTTTTTTCGATCGGAGTCGCCGGAATCTTCTTGAACCGGAAGAACATCATCATCCTGCTCATGTCAATCGAGCTTCTGCTGCTGGCGGTGAACATGAACTTCGTCGCCTTCTCGAGATTTCTCGACAACATGGACGGGCAGGTGTTCGTGTTCTTCATTCTCACCGTTGCCGCGGCCGAGGCGGCCATTGGACTGGCCATTCTGGTGGTGCTGTTCCGCAACCGCCAGACCATCAACGTCGAGGACATCGAGGAGCTGAAGGGCTGATCGCATGAAATGTTCTCCACCGATTGCACAGATGACGAAATACACCGGAACATGGTCGAGAGAGGTGGGCCCAGCTTCAGGCCGGGCATTTGCGTAGTGCAGTTCCTGTGTTGAAGTCAATCTGGGAAATCTGTGGACAGCTTTTGAATATCTGAAATACCGGGATTCTCGTGGACATAAAAACAATCTTATTGCTGATACCGTTGTTGCCGCTGGCTGGAAGTGCCGTAGCCGGCCTTCTGCGGCATCAGGTTGGCCGGGCCGGCTCGCATACGGTCACGATTCTTGCCGTGGGGATGGCGTTTGCGCTGTCGGCGTGGGTGGCCCTGCAGGTCTTTACCACGAACTGGCAGGTGCTGAACTACACCGTCTACGAATGGGCGGTGCTCGATGGCATTACCTTCGAAATCGGTTTCCTGATTGATTCGCTGACCGCCCTTATGATGGTCGTGGTGACGTTCGTGTCGTTCATGGTGCATGTCTACACCATCGGCTACATGAAGGACGACCCCGGGTACCAGCGCTTCTTCTCCTATATCAACCTGTTCACCTTCGCGATGCTGATGCTCGTGATGGCAAACAATTTTTTGCAGCTCTTCTTCGGCTGGGAAGCGGTCGGGCTGGTCTCCTACCTGCTGATCGGATTCTGGTTCAAGAAGGAATCGGCGGTGCGCGCCAATCTCAAGGCGTTCCTGGTCAACAGAGCCGGCGACTTCGGTCTTTTGCTCGGCGTGGCGGCAGTCCTGATGTACATGGGTTCGCTGGACTACGCCGAGGTCTTCGCGGCGGCGCCTGCAGCAGCCGGAGAGACGATTTCGGTATTCGGCGGTGTCGAGTGGTCGGTAATGACCTTCATCTGCATCTGCCTGTTCATCGGCGCCATGGGCAAGTCGGCCCAGGTGCCGCTGCACGTCTGGCTGCCGGATTCCATGGAAGGCCCGACCCCCATATCCGCGCTGATTCACGCAGCTACCATGGTGACTGCCGGGATCTTCATGGTGGCGCGGCTGTCGCCGCTCTACGAGCTTTCCAGTACCGCGCTGAGCTTCATCCTGATTATCGGCGCCATCACGGCGCTGTTCATGGGGCTGGTCGGGATCGTCCAGAACGACATCAAGCGCGTCGTGGCCTATTCCACGCTGTCGCAACTGGGTTACATGACCGTGGCGCTGGGCGCGTCGGCTTACTCGGTGGCCATATTTCACCTGATGACGCACGCCTTTTTCAAGGCGCTGTTGTTCCTCGGAGCCGGGTCCGTGATCATCGCCATGCACCACAAGCAGGACATGCGTGAAATGGGCGGGCTGGGCAAGATCATGCCTATTACCGCGATAACCGCCTGGATAGGCTCTCTGGCCCTCATAGGCTTCCCGTTTACGTCCGGTTTCTTTTCCAAGGATCTGATCATCGAATCGGTGAAGCTCGCTGATCGGACCGGGGCCGGTTTCGCAACGTTTGCGGTCTACGCTGGCGTGGTCGTGACCGCGCTGTATACATTCCGGATGTTGTATCTGACCTTCCACGGCACTACGCGCGCCGATGAGAAGACGCTTTCGCACGCTCAGGAATCGCCGTGGGTGGTCACGGTGCCGTTGATCTTGCTGGCCATTCCGTCGCTGTTCATCGGCTGGATGACGGTCGAGCCGCTGTTGTTTGGCGGCGCGCTGTCGGATGCGATCAACGTGGCTCCCGCCCGTGATCCTCTGATTCATATCGGTGAGCATTTCCATGGAGCAACCGCATTCGCGCTGCACGGCTTCGTGACCCCGGTTTTCGGACTGGCGATGCTCGGCGTGGCAATTTCCACCTGGATCTATCTCTTCCAGCCCTCGATAGCCGCAACGCTCAAGCAGCGTCTGCATCCGCTATGGGTCATTCTCGACCGCAAGTATGGTTTCGACGAGTTCTACCAGCGCGTTGTGACGGGCGGCGGCCTCAAGCTTGCGAGCTTCGTCTCCGAGCGTGGAGATCGGACGCTGATCGACGGCTGGATCGTGCACGGATCGGCCAGGCTTGTCGGCGCATTCTCGTCGCGCCTGAGAACGGTCCAGACCGGTTTTCTGTATCACTATGCGTTTGCCATGATCATCGGGCTGGTTGCGCTCGTGTTTGCATTCGTGCTGCTGAAGGGGTGACAAGATGAATGCAATGACCTGGCCAATTCTCAGCCTGATCGTCTGGCTTCCCATTGTCACCGGGGTCGCCATATTGTTTCTTTCCGATGCGCGCGCGGCCATGGGAAAAGCGGTTGCGCTGGCGGCAGCTGTTGCCGCGCTGGCGCTGGCCATAACCGCTGTAGTGGGCTTCGATACCACGACCGCCGCGATGCAGTTGCAGGAAAAGACGGTGTGGATCGAGGCGTTCTCGATCAACTACCACCTTGGCGTGGACGGCCTTTCGCTGCCGCTGATCGTGCTGACGGCGTTTACGACCGTCATCGTCGTGATCGCCGGCTGGACCGTGCGCGACCGCGTCAGCCAGTACATGGGCGCTTTCCTGATTCTCTCGGGACTGATGTCCGGCATGTTCGCCGCGCTGGACGCGATGCTGTTCTACGTGTTTTTCGAGGCAATGCTGGTGCCGATGTTCCTGATCATCGGGATCTGGGGCGGACCAAACCGCATATTCGCGACGATCAAGTTCTTTCTGTTCACCTTTTTTGGCTCCGTATTCATGCTCGTGGGCCTGATCTGGCTTTATCTGCAGTCGGGCAGCTTCGCGGTCGCCGACCTGCACCAACTCCCGTTGTCCCTCAATGCGCAGATCTGGATCTTCCTGGCTTTCCTGATCGCGTTTGCGGTCAAGGTGCCGATGTGGCCGGTTCATACCTGGTTGCCCGATGCGCACGTTGAAGCGCCAACCGGCGGTTCGGTGGTGCTGGCGGCAGTCATGCTCAAGATCGGCGGCTATGGACTGGTCCGGTTTTCGCTGCCGATCGCGCCGGACGGCGCCGCGGCACTGGATTGGCTTGTGATCGGGCTTTCTCTGGTCGCGATTGTTTATATCGGCTTCGTGGCGCTGGCCCAACGCGACATGAAGAAGCTGATTGCCTACAGCTCGATTTCCCATATGGGATTTGCCACGCTTGGCCTGTTTCTCACTTTCGCCATCGTGCAGAACACCGGCCAGACCGACGGCGCCGTGCTGGGCATCAGCGGCGCGATGGTCCAGATGATCTCCCACGGCTTCATTTCGGGCGCCATGTTCCTCGCCGTGGGCGTTCTCTACGATCGCGTTCACAGCCGGGAAATCTCCGCGTACGGCGGTGTGGCCAACACCATGCCGTGGTTCGCGATGTTTGCCGTGTTCTTCTTCATGGCCAACTCCGGGCTGCCGGGTACCAGCGGTTTCGTCGGCGAGTTCATGGTGATCCTTGCCGCGTTCAAGGCAGATTTCTGGTTCGCGTTCTTCGCCGCCATGACGCTGATACTCGGTGCGTCCTACAGCCTCTGGCTGGTCAAGCGGGTGTTTTACGGCGAAGTGGCCAACGACAACGTGGCTTCGCTTTCGGACCTGGATGGCCGCGAGTGGACCGTGATGGTCGTACTGGCGCTTCTCGTGCTGGGTCTCGGCCTGTGGCCGTATCCGCTGATCGAGATGATGGAACCCTCCGTGGCCAACCTGGTTGACCACATCACGAACACGAAGATCAACCCATGATACTTTCCGAACTTCAACTGGCGTTGCCCGAGATATTCGTAGCGGCCATGGCCTGCATGGTCCTGGTGGCCGACCTGTTCGTTACCGAGCAGAGAAGAGGGTTCACACATACCCTGGCCGTTCTCGCACTGGTGTTCGCCGCCATCATCACGATGCGCGTCATGGTGCCGGCCGGCGAGTCGATACTTGCGTTCAGCGAGACCTTCGTGCGCGACCGCTTCGGCGACGTGATGAAGCTGTTCGCCTACCTGGTGCTGGCCGGCGTGTTCGTCTATGCCAAGCATTTCCTGCGCGCAGCCGGCCTGTTCAAGGGCGAGTTCTACTCGCTCAGCCTGTTCGCCCTGCTCGGGGTGATGATCATGGTCTCGGCCGCCAGCATGCTCACCGTCTACCTGGGCCTGGAGCTTCTGGCGCTTTCAAGCTACGCGCTGGTCGCGTTCAATCGCGATTCGGCCAGCGGATCGGAAGCGGCCATGAAATATTTCATTCTTGGATCGCTGGCCTCGGGCATCCTGCTCTACGGCATGAGCCTGATCTACGGCGCCACCGGAACGCTGCAGTTGAGCGAGATCTCCGCCGCGTTGGCCGGCGGCATGTCGGACAATCTCATGCTCTCGTTCGGCCTGGCTTTCATGGTGGTTGGAATCGCGTTCAAGATGGGCGCGGTACCGTTCCACATGTGGTTGCCGGATGTCTATCAGGGCGCTCCGGCGGCGGTCACGCTGCTGATTTCCTCGTTGCCCAAGCTGGGCTATCTTGCCTTGGCCATCCGCCTTCTGGCCGACGGCATGGGCAACATGCATGCCGATTGGCAGGCGATGCTGGCGGTTCTGGCCGCGCTTTCGCTTATTCTCGGCAATGTCGTCGCGATCGCACAGACCAACATCAAGAGGATGCTGGCGTATTCGACCATTTCACACGTCGGCTTCATTCTTCTCGGCATTCTTGCCGCATCTCCGGCGGGCTACTCCGCGGCGATGTTCTACACCATCGTCTACGCGATGATGTCGGCCGGGGCGTTCGCGGTCATGATCTTGCTTTCCGGTGATGGCGTCGAGGCCGAAAATCTAGACGATTTCAAAGGCCTGGCCAAACGCAGCCCATGGTATGCGCTGATGATGCTCATGATCATGTTCTCGCTGGCCGGCATTCCGGTGTTCGTAGGCTTCTTCGCCAAGTGGCAGGTAATCGCCGCGGCCATTCAGGCCGGTTTCCTCGGGCTTTCGGTGCTGGCGGTGGTCACCGCGGTCGTCGGCGCCTTTTACTACCTGCGCGTGGTCAAGCTGATGTATTTCGATGAGCCGGAAAGCAACGCCCCCGTTACCGCCCCGATAGATTTCCGCGCCGTCTTGTCTGTGAACGGTCTGGCGATGCTGGGGCTCGGCGTCTTCTCGGGCGGCCTCATCGGGGTGTGCGTCAGGGCGTTTGCGTAGAGTCGACGACTCGGGTGTCAAGTTTTAAGTTTTACGTTTTAAGTAAAAGCAATTACGCTTTCGACATGAAACGGCCCTGATACATTTTTAGAGCTCTAGGACGTAGCGTGTCTTTACCTAAAACCTAAAACCTAACACGCGGGACTTGTCCCGCCTGTTACCCGCTCGATCCCCGCCAGGTCACGCCGAGACTCGATGTTCTCGTAACCATTCACGCGCAACAACTCGCGTACCGCAGCCGCCTGGTCGTAGCCGTGTTCCAGAAGAAGCCAGCCATCTTCTGACAACACATGGCGTGCAGATTCCACAAGCGCCCTCAGGTGCTCGAGGCCCTCTGGTCCGGACGCGAGGGCAATTTCGGGTTCGAAACGTATATCGCCGTTTTTCAGGTGCGGATCGTCCGTGGCTATGTAGGGCGGGTTGCTGATGATGAGATCGAAATTGGTTTCCTCCACAGGCTCGAGCAGATGGCCATGCAGCAGGCGCACGTGCGGCAGCAGCAGTCGCTCACGGTTGATCGCAGCGACCGCCAGCGCTTCCTTGCTGATATCGGTCGCCGTGCATTGCCAGCCAGGGCGTTCGCTGGCCAGGCTCAGGACGATGCAGCCGCAACCGGTGCCGACGTCCAGCACCCGGGCGTGGTCGGGCAGCGGGAGCTCCAGGCTCCATTCCACCAGGTGCTCGGTTTCCGGCCTGGGGATGAGCACCGCCGGGCTGACCGAGAAATCGCGACCGAAAAATTCCCGATTTCCCGCGATGTAGGCGAACGGAGCGCCTTGCGCTCGCCGCTCGACCATTTCCGCGAATCGCTGGGCCAGGCGCGGATCCAGCCGTTCATCGCCGTGGGCGAAGATCCAGCTCAGCGGTTGTCCCAGTGCCAGCGCGGCCAGCCGCGCGGCCTCGTTGCGGTCGCCCAAAAAACGGCCCGCGGCACGAACCTGGTCGCTCAGGGTCGCGCCTGGCAGCTCAGAGACCATTTGCCGGGCTAGATGGACCCGTCATGTTCAGGAACGCGCATGTGCGCTCATTCCGGCCGGCTTGCGATGGCCGAGCAATTTCTGCACGATACGGGTCAGGTCGTCTCCGACCAGGTAGAGCGTCGGAATCAGGGCAAGCGTAATGACCGTGGCGAAAAGAATACCGAATGCGAGCGACGCCGCCATCGGCACCACCAGCTGGGCCTGCAGGCTTTTCTCGAAAAACACGATGGGCGCCAGTCCGAGGAAGGTGGTCGCCGAGGTCAGGATGATCGGCCGGAATCTGGCTTTTGCGCCTTTGAGCGCCGCGTCAATGCGCGTTCCGCCCTGTTTGCGGTGATGGTTGACGAAGTCGACCAGGATCAGGCTGTCGTTGACCACCACGCCGGCCAGCGCGATGATGCCGAACATGCTGAGCAGGCTGACCGGAATGCCGAGGATCCAGTGCCCGAACACCGCGCCGATGGTGCCGAAGGGAATCACCGACATGATCAGCAGGGGCTGCAGATAAGAGCGCAGCGGTATGGCGATCAGCGCGTAAATCAGAAACAGCGCGAAGATGGTGCCGGCCAGCAGTTCCTGTGACAATTCCTGGTTGCTCCGGGTCTGGCCCGAAAGACGATAGCTCACGCCAGAATGCTGCGCCACGATCTCCGGCAGTATTTCGCCTTGCAGCTCGCGCGTGATTTCTCCTGGTTCGGCGATATCCTTGTCGATTCGCGCGGTGATGCTGATCGAGCGTTCGCGATTGTAGCGGCGAATCGACGACGGACTGGACCCCATTTCCAGCTCTGCCACTGCGTTGAACGGCACTTCCTCACCGGACGGCGTGCGAATCCGCATGTTCTCCAGATAACCCTGTGAAGTCCGCTGCTCGCGGGGATAGCGGACCATGACGCGGACATCGTCCTGACCGCGCTGAATCCGCTGGACCTCCTCGCCGAAAAACGCCTGGCGAATCTGTCGGGCGAGGTCCTGCTGGTTGAGCCCCAGTACCTCGGCTTCCGGCTTGATGCGGATCTGCAGCTCGCGGATGCCGCCGTCGTAGCTGTTCCGCACATCGTAGGTGCCCTGGAAATTTCGGACGGCCTTTTCGAGTTCGTCGGATGCCGACTCCAGCTGGGCCAGGTTGCGCCCCACCAGCTGGAAGGAGATGTCGGGGCCGTCGCCGCCGGGTCCGCCTGCGCCGCCGATGCGAAGCCCCCGGGCGCCGGCGATCTGGCCAGCCTGCTCGCGCCAGCGGCGCTCGATTTCCTTGGTGCCGAGGCGCGGGTCGTTGGTCCGGTGCAGCTCGACCAGCATCCCGCCCGAGGTGTCGGAGCCCGACCAGGCGAACACGGTGCGGATGACGTCGCCGTCCAGGCCGTATTCGCGTTGCATGTTCTCGTCGACTTGTTCCAGCGACTCGCGCAGATGGTCCATGGCATTGTGCGTGACGTAGGCGGGCGTGCCTTCGTTCATCTCCAGGTCGACACGCATGAAGTCGCCGGCCACGTCGGGGAACAGTACGACGCGCAGGAACGGACCGAATATGAAACCGATCGAAAGTACCAGCACACCGACGAAACTCGCCAGCGTGATGTAGCGATTGCGCAGCAAGACCTTCAGCGAGGGCAGATAGAATCGATCGACGAATTTGTGAATGCTCTCGGAGAACCTGCGCTGGAACCGGACCAGGCCGTTACTGGTTTCCGACTCGTAAGTCTTGATTCTCATGTGAGCGAGATGCGCCGGGAGGATGAGTTTGGATTCGACCAGCGACATCGCCAGCGCGATCACCACCACCCAGCCGATC
>Ga0102926_1001392_pt1 | contig 14249 bp, 13 predicted proteins | sample SalPonR1_A_D2_MG_FD_78173 | JGI IMG/M metagenome (GOLD analysis project Ga0102926, IMG submission 78173) | Salt pond soil microbial communities from South San Francisco under conditions of wetland restoration - Salt Pond MetaG R1_A_D2_MG | ecosystem: Environmental > Aquatic > Marine > Intertidal...
ACGAAACGGGTTTTCTCGTTTGTCAGCAGGCGTTTGAACGCGGCTTCGGCCTTGGCCTTGTCGCCCGCCATTTCCGCGCCCTGCGCGGTGATGAGGTCGGTCAGCGCGGGCTTGCGCAGGTATTTCTCTGCCTTGGCCGCCTGCGCGATGGCCTTGTCGCCTTCGCCAGAGGCCAGCGCCAGAACGCCCTCGCCCAGCGCGCGATAGCCCTTTTCCTGCCGGTTGCGGTCGAAATAGCGTGACAGCGCCGTCTCGTCGCCGTTGATGAAGTGCAGCGCCGCCACCAGCATCCCCGCCAGTTTCATCAGCAGCCAGATGGAGAGCACCAGCAGGCCAAGCGCGATCACCGCCTTCATGGGCGTAAGGTTGATCTCGATCCCCGCCATCACGATACGCACGCCGCCCTCGAGTTCGAGCAGGTAGGACGCTCCGAGGGTGATGGCCCCGACAAGGGCGATGAACACTGCAACCTTCACGATGGACCAAAGCATCAGACCCGCCCTTTCAAACTCAATTCAGTTGCGCCGATAGCGCCTCGGCGGCGGCCAGCGCGTCGCGCCGGGCCGCGGCCTCCGCGGCCCAGCCGGACATGGCGGCGCGCGCGTCCTCCGGCAAGGTCTCGATCTCCGCGAGCGCATCGCGCAGCCGCCCCTCGGCCAGCGCCGCCTCGGCGCGTGACAGGATGGCGTCGGGATCGTCGCCCTCGCGCGGCTCTAGCGACCGCACGCCAAGCTGCGCACGCAGGAACCCGCCCACCGACGCGCTTGTCTCCCCACCCTCACCGGCGCTCCGCGCCTCTGCCAGTGCCGCGCGTGCAGCGTCGGGGAAGCGCTCGAGCAGTTGCGCCCGTGTCGGTACGCCGGTTTCGGCGACCGCAGCAAGCGCGTCAGGCACATCGGCCCCAGTGTCGCGCAGGTCGGTCAGCGTGGTGGTGAATTCCTCGCCGGTGTCGAGCGCGGTCATCACCCGGGTCAGCGCGGCGCGCTGCAGTGTAGCGCGGGCGCTGTCGCGGGCCGCTTGTTCCCCGGCCTGAAGCCTTGCGCGCAACTCCTCGATCTCGACGCCCTGCGCCGCGAGACTTTCGCGCAGAGCGTCCAGCGCCGCGTTGGTCGCGGCGGTATCGGGGGCTTCGGGTGTCGGCGGAACCTCCAGGTTCGAGAGCTGAACCTCCAGGTTCGCGATCCGCTCGGTCAGCGATGTCACCGTCTCGCTCAGCCCGGATATCTCGTCGGAGGGATCGGCGGGCGCGGGCATTTCGTCGATCCGCGCCCCGAGATCGGAAATCCGCTGCGCCTGTTCGTCGAGCCGTGTCGCGAGGCCGCTTTCCCCGTCATCGGCGGGTGACGGCGCGGCCACAGATCCGACCGGCAGGTAGGGATAGATATAGGGGGCAGCCGCCACACCGATTCCCGCCGCGGCGATCCCGCCGATCAGCATCGACCAGAATCCGCCCTGCCGCACCGTGACTTGCTCGGTGCGCACCACGGGAGCGGGGTCCGCGGCGCGATCGGTGGGAGACGGAGCGGCATCGCCCTCGGCGGTGGCCTTCGGCTCCTCCTCCGTGGTTGTCTCCGTTTCGTCTGATGCACTCTGTTCCGTCTCGTCCTGAGGGGAGGCGCCTGGCGTGTCTTGCGTGGTATCCGCGGTGTCGTCTGGCGAAGTCTCCTCCGCGGTGTTTTCCTCGGCTCCGGCCTCCGGGTCGGGGGTGGCATCGGTCGTCGCCGTCTCGCCCCCGGTTTCCGGTGCCGTGTCCTCGGCGGAACTGTCCTGTTCCGTCGTGTCAGCCGTTGCACTGTCCTTGGCGGTCGCCTCCTCTGCCTTGGCGGGGTCGGCCCCGGGCGCGTGCGTTCCGGTGGTCTCGGGGCTCTCGTGCGCCGTGGCGGCGGGCGCGGTCACGTCGTCTGCCGCGCCTTCGGGTGCGTCGGTTTTTCCGGTCTGGGTTTTCTTCTTTCTTGCCACGGCACGTCACCTTCTCGAATCTTGTCACGCTCGGCTGTCACTCCGACCTTACTGTGCCCCCTTGTGGCTCTCAACCCGCTTGGCGTGTTTTGCCAGATCGTTCAGCAGGATGCGCAATGCGCGGGCATCCGGGGTCTCGGACACGGCCACGCGGGTCGCGGCACCCTCGGGGACACGGTGGGCCACGTTGCGGCTGATCGCCGCGACGAGCAGCGGGGCGCGCGGTGTGCCCGCCGCCTCGAAGAACAGCGCGGCGCTGCGCGGCGACATCAGGGGCAGGATCACGGGCGCGTCGCCATCGAGCATGGCGCGGGCGGCGTCGCTGAGCGGCAGCGCCTGCTGATCGTAGACCACCGCGTCGCGCGCGGCGTGGCCCGCCTGCCGCAGCGCGCCCGCGATATCGGCGGCGACATGCGCGCCGCGTATGTGCAGGAACGGTCCGGCGATGCCCTCGGCGGCGAGCCGGTCGAGCAGCGCGGCGGCATCCTCGGCCAGGGCGATCACTGAGAAGCCCTTCTCGCGCGCAGCCTCTGCCGTGGCTTCGCCGACGGTACAGGCGGGCAAATCGCGCTGCACCGACAGGCGGCAGAATCCCTCGACCCCGTGCCGCGAGGTGAAAATCAGCACCTCGCCGGGGTCAGGATCGGGCGATGTCCCGCCATATTCGATGCGCATGAGCGGTGAGACGACCACCTCGGCCTCCGGGAACGCCGCGCGCACCTCCTCCGCGAACCGGGTCGCGGCGGGCTCGGGCCGGGTGATGAGCAGGCGCAGGGGCATCAGCGGTCCGCAGTTGTTAGCCTCATGATAAGGTGTTACCTGCCGCAGGTGCGCGGAGCAATGCAGCAGGGCCGGGATGAGCACGCCGCTGACCATACTCGGGATCGAGAGCAGTTGCGACGATACCGCCGCGGCATTGGTGCGTCTGGACGGCGACAGGGCGGAGGTGTTCGCCTCGGTGGTTTTCGGTCAGGCCCCCCTGCACGCCGATTTCGGCGGCGTGGTGCCCGAGATCGCGGCCCGCGCCCATGCCGAGAAGCTCGATATCGCCGTGCGTGAGGCTTTGGGCCGCGCAGAACTGACGCTCGCCGGGGTGGACGTGGTCGCGGTCACCGCCGGGCCGGGGCTCATCGGCGGGGTTTTGTCCGGGGTGATGTGCGCCAAGGGGATCGCCGCCGGCGCGGGCCTGCCGCTGATCGGCGTCAATCACCTCGCCGGGCACGCGCTCACCCCAAGGCTCACCGATGGCGCGGCCTTTCCCTATCTCGTGCTGCTCGTCTCGGGTGGGCATTGCCAGTTCCTGATCGTGCGGGGACCCGAGGATTTCAACCGCCTCGGCGGCACCATCGACGACGCGCCGGGCGAGGCGTTCGACAAGGTGGCCCGTCTTCTCGACCTGCCGCAGCCCGGCGGCCCGGAGGTGGAGCGTGCCGCCGTCAACGGCGATGCGACGCGGTTCCGGTTTCCCCGCCCGCTTCTGGACCGGGCGGGGTGTGACCTGTCCTTTTCGGGGCTCAAGACAGCGGTGCTGCGGGCGCGCGATACCGTCGTGGCAGAGAAGGGCGGGCTGATGCGGCAGGACCGGGCGGATCTTTGCGCCGGGTTTCAGGCGGCGGTCTGCGACGTGCTGGCGGAAAAGACGCGGCGCGCGCTGGCGCTCTATCTGGCCGAGGCACCGCCCGCGCCGCATATCGCCGTGGCGGGGGGCGTGGCGGCCAATGGTCCCATCCGTACCGCGCTCCGGGGCGTGGCGGCGGAGGCGGGTGCCGGGTTTCTCGCGCCACCTCTCGCGCTGTGCACCGACAACGCCGCGATGATCGCCTATGCGGGGGGCGAGATTTTCCGACTGGGGCATCGCGATGACATGAGCCTTGCGGCGCGCCCACGCTGGCCGCTCGATGCCGCTAGCCCGGCGATGCTGGGCAGCGGCAAAAAAGGGGCCAAGGCATGATTCTGGTATGCGGGGCAGGGGCGTTTGGCACGGCGCTGGCCGTGACATTGGCGCAGAATGGCCCCGTCACGCTCTGGACGCGAGATTCGGACCACGCAGATGAGATGAAGGCCACGCGGCGTAATGAGCGTCGTCTGCCTGGCATCGAGCTTCCCGACGCGATCATTGTCGTTTCGGGTGATGTGCCCGACGGTGATGCGCCCTGCCTTCTGGCGATGCCGATGCAGACGCTGGGCGGGTTTCTCCGCGCGCACCGCGCCGCGCTCGGGACACGCGCGCTCGTCGCTTGTTGCAAGGGCATGGACATGGCCACCGGCCTTGGCCCCACCGGCCTCATCGCCCGGACCTGCCCGGATGCATCCCCGGCGATCCTGACCGGCCCGAGCTTTGCCCGCGATATCGCGCTGGGCCTGCCCACGGCGCTGACGCTGGCCTGTGTGGCACCGGGGACCGGGGCGGCGCTGCAAGCGGCGCTCTCGACGCCCAACCTGCGGCTCTATCGCAGCACGGATACGGTTGGTGCCGAACTTGGCGGGGCGCTGAAGAACGTGATCGCCATCGGCTGTGGCGCGGTGATGGGGGCCGGGCTGGGCGAGAGCGCGCGCGCGGCGCTGATGACGCGCGGATTCGCCGAGATGAACCGGCTGGCCCACGCGTTTGGCGCGCAGCCCGAGACGCTCGCGGGGTTGTCGGGCTTTGGCGACCTGGCGCTCACCTGCACGAGCGCGCAGTCGCGCAACTATCGCTTTGGCGAGAGCCTCGGGCGCGGCGATGCCTTCGACCCCGAGATCACGGTGGAGGGTGCGGCGACGGCGCGCGCGGTGCTGGGCCGCGCCCGCGCGCTGGATCTCGACATGCCGGTGACGGCGGCGGTAGCCGCGCTGGTCAGCGGCGAATTGCGCGTTCGCGAGGCGGTGGATATGCTGCTCTCACGACCATTGAAGGAAGAATGATGCTGATTGCCCTCATCGCCCGCGACCATCCCGGTGCCCTGCAAATCCGTCTCGACAACCGCGACGCTCATATCGCCTATCTCAAGGAGACCGGCGTGGTCTCTCAGGCCGGGCCGTTGCTCAATGACGAGGGCGAGATGGTCGGCTCGCTGATCATCCTCGATGTCGCGGACATGAAAGAGGCGCAGAACTGGGCCAACAACGATCCCTATGCTAGGGCAGAGTTGTTCTCGGGCGTCGAGCTGATCCCGTGGAAGAAGGTGATCTGATGCGCTACTGGCTGTTCAAGTCCGAACCGTCGGTCTGGGGCTGGCAGGATCAGGTGGCCAAGGGGAAGGCTGGCGAGGAATGGGACGGCGTGCGTAACTACCAGGCGCGCAATTTCATGCGCGAGATGGCGGCGGGCGATCGCGGCTTCTTCTATCACTCGCAGAAGGAAAAGGCGGTGGTGGGTACGGTCGAGGTAATCGCGAAGGCGCATCCCGACAGCACCACCGACGATCCGCGCTGGGAATGCGTGGACATCCGGGCGCTGGAAAGCGCACAAACGCCCGTCACGCTCGACGCGATCAAGGCCGATCCGCGCCTGTGGGAGATGGTGCTGGTGCGCAACGCGCGCCTCTCGGTGCAGCCGGTGACGGCGGAAGAATGGCGCATCGTCTGCGGCATGGCCGGGATTCCGGCCTGAGACGGATGACAATCCGCGCCGCCGGGCCAACCGGCACTTGACCTGAGCGTGATGCTTCCTGCTAATCACCCGAAGCCGTGTGGTGCAAGCAAGGGAGGCGTGCGATGGGGTGGATGAAGGACGAGACCGGGCTGGGTCGGGCGGAGGCGAATTTCGTGCCGCTCACGCCTCTGTCGCATCTCAAGCGGGCCGCGCATGTCTTTCCGGATCGCGAGGCGGTGGTCTATCACGGCCATCGCAAGACCTATGCCGAGTATCACGCGCGCGTCTCGCGCCTTGCCTCGGCGCTGGTGAATATCGGCGTCGAGCCAGGTGACGTGGTGGCCACCATCCTGCCCAACATCCCCGCGCATTGCGAGGCGCATTTCGGTGTGCCGGCGGCGGGGGCGGTGCTTAACGCGATCAACACGCGGCTGGAGGCCGACACCATCGCCTATATCCTCGATCACGGCGAGGCGCGGGTGGTGCTGTGCGATACGCAGTTCCTGCCGACGCTCGGTGCCGCGCTCGAGATCATGGAGCGACCGGCACCCGCGATCATCGAGGTGCCCGATGACGGGGCGGGCGTGCACGCGCATTCCGATTACATGACCTACGAGGATTTCCTCGCCACGGGCGCTCCGGATTTCGCATGGATCATGCCGCAGGACGAATGGGAGAGCCTCGCGCTGAATTACACATCGGGCACCACGGGGCGGCCCAAGGGCGTGGTTTATCATCATCGCGGGGCGTACCTGATGACGATGGGCACGGTGGTGAGCTGGCAGATGCCGCGCTATCCCAAGTACCTGACCATCGTGCCGCTGTTTCACTGCAACAACTGGAACCACGTTTGGATGATGCCCGTGGTGGGCGGTACCGTGGTGTGCTGCCGCGACATCACCGCCAGGGCGATCTACGACGCCATCGCGGACGAAGGCGTGACGCATTTCGGCGGGGCGCCCATCGTGCTCAACATGATCGTGAATGCCAAGGACGAGGAGCGCCGCGACTTCGATCACGTGGTGGACGTGTTCACCGCCGGTGCCCCGCCCCCCGCCGCGACACTGGCCGCGATCGAGCCGCTGGGCTTTACCGTCACGCAGGTCTACGGGCTGACCGAGACCTATGGCCATGTCACCGAGTGCCTGTGGCAGCAAGGCTGGGACGATCTGCCCGAGGAGGAGCGTTATGCCATCAAGGCGCGCACCGGCATCCTCATGCCGATGATGGAGGACATCACGGCGATGGATCCCGAGACCATGGAACAAACGCCGATGGACGGCGAGAGCCTCGGCGAGATAATGATCCGCGGCAATTCGGTTATGAAGGGCTACCTCAAGAACCCGGAGGCTACCGAAAGGGCGTTTGCGGGCGGGTATTTCCATTCCGGCGACATCGCCTTCCAGCACCCCGACGGCTATCTCAAGATCGCCGACCGCGCCAAGGACATCATCATCTCGGGCGGCGAGAACATTTCCTCGGTCGAGGTGGAGGGGGTGCTGATGCGGCACCCGGCGGTGCTGCTCTGCGCCGTGGTGGCCAAGCCGGATGACAAGTGGGGCGAAGTGCCCTGCGCCTTCGTCGAGCTCAAGGACGGGGCCGAGGTGGACGAGGCGGGCCTCATCGCTTTTTCCCGCGAGCGGCTCGCGGGGTTCAAGGCACCGAAAGCGGTGGTTTTCCGGGAATTGCCCAAGACCTCGACCGGCAAGATCCAGAAATTCGAACTGCGCCAGCTTGCCAAGGAGATATGAGGGGCGGAGCGGGTGTGGACGAACGGAATCTTGAAAAGATTCCGTACAAGAAAGTTTTGAACTTTCTGGATAGTACCTGGCCGTGTCGGTGTAGCCTGCTGACCTTGACGTCAAACGGCCGTTCCAGGCCAGGACCCGATGTCAGCCCCCGCATATCCCCTGAAGGCGCAGCCAGTCGCCGTCGCTCAGAACGGGCGGAAGGTCAGAGTCACGGGCGAACGGGTCGGCCTCGATGAGGCCCAGAACCGTCTCGCCGGTGATATCGCGGGCATAGGCGTAAGGTGTGGCGCGCACCTGCCAGCGCGCAAAACCCTCGATCAGCGCGGCATCGGGCGGCGGCGCGGCCGGGTTGCGCAGCAGCGCCTCGGCATGGGCGCGCAGGGCGTTTTCGCTCAGGCTCCCGGTGGCGAGCAGCCGCAGCACCTCCCACAGCCCGGCATCCGCCAGAAGCGTATCGAGCGGGTCGTGCGCCTTGGCGCGCAGATGCGCGGCGATGATGTGTCCGGCCACCGCGTCGGGCGTGTCATGATCCTCGACCAGGTCGGCGTTGAGAAGGGTGGTGCCGCCGGTCAGGCGCAAGGCATCCGTCACCCCGCTGCGCACCACCATGAGCCGCGCGCGTCCCTCTTCGGGCGGCAGCCGCCGCTCCAGCGCGGCGAGTGCGCCGGCGCCGCCCGGTGCGCGGCAGGGTGGGCCTGTCACGCGGTAGACGTGGTCGAGCAGCGTCTCCCCGATTTCGGCGCGCTTGGCCTCGGGCACGACGCGCAGCGCGTGATCGCGGGCCGCCCCTGGCAGCCAGAGCGTCAGGACCAGCACCACCGCCAGCAGGCTCGCCGCGATGCCCGCAACGCGCAGGCGCCCCGGTCGCGGACGCTGGCGCGCGATGGCGCTGCGCAGGGTCTCGATCGCGGCGATCATCTCGTCCTCGCCCACGGCGATTTCCAGCGTCTCGCCGGGATCGGCGTCGGGGTGGTAGAGCGCGGGTTCGGTGCCCGGATTGGCGCGGGCGATGGCGGCGAGCGACCAGTGCGCCTGCACGCGCTCGCGCATGTCGGTGATGGTGAGCGTCGCCTCACCCAGCGACACGATCACGTCGAGCCGCTGCGCGTCGGGTTCGGGCCGCCAAAGCGCCGCCGCCTCGAGCCGCTGGTATTTCCGGAGTGCCGTTCTTTTCATGTGCCGGGCTGCCCTGCCTCGTTCGGACGAGCGTAGCACGGGGCGGCACGTGGCGGCAATTGCTCGACGCCTGCGCGTGGGGGCGATATGGAAGGGCAGCCCAGACCATCGGAGACGCCCGCCATGAAGATCGCGACCGCCGCCTACCCGCTCGACGCGCTCACCTCCTGGGCGGACTATGCCGCGAAGCTGTCGGACTGGGTGGCGCGGGCGGCGTCAGCGGGGGCCGATCTCGCTGTCTTTCCCGAATACGGGGCGATGGAGCTGGCCATGCTGGCGGGCCCGGACGCGGCGGGCGATCTGGAGCGGTCCCTGCACGCGGTCGACGCGGTTATGGCGGATGCGGGCGACCTGCACGCCAATCTCGCCGCCCGCCACGGGCTGCACATCCTCGGGGCCTCGGCCCCGGTATTCGATCCCGCGATCGGGGACCGTCCGGTGAACCGCGCCACGCTCTATACGCCCACCGGCGCGCGCGGCCACCAGGACAAGCAGATCATGACAAGGTTCGAGCGTGAGGAATGGGGCGTGGTGCCCGGCGGGCCGCTGCGGCTCTTCGATACCGCGCTGGGCAAGATCGGCGTGCTGATCTGCTACGACGCCGAGTTCCCGCTGCTGGGGCGGGCGCTGGCCGACGCCGACCTGATCCTCGCGCCGTCCTGCACCGAGGCGCTGACCGGATACAGCCGCGTGCGCATCGGCGCGATGGCGCGCGCGCTCGAGGCGCAATGCGTCACCGTCATGGCCTCGACCGTGGGCGCGGCGGACTGGTCTCCGGCGGTGGATGCCAATACCGGGACGGGCGGTATCTTCGGCCCGCCCGATACCGGCTTTCCGCCCACCGGCGTGATCGCCGAGGGCGCGCTCGATACCCCCGGCTGGACGGTGGCGGAGGTGGACCTCGGGGCGGTGGCCCATGTACGCGCCGATGGCGTCGTGCTCAACCGCCGCCACTGGGACGATCAGGTGGGTCGTGACGCCACGGTCACACCCGGGCGGCTGCGCTGATTAGACCTTGAAAACCGCCGGAAACGGGCGCATTTAAAGGCGCGTTCCGCACAAGGGCGGATCGCGAGTGCAAGGAGAGACCATGGCCAAGGAAGACACGCTCGAATTTCCCGGTGTCGTCAAGGAACTCCTGCCGAACGCGACATTCAGGGTCGAGCTTGAGAACGGCCATGAGATCATCGCGCACACGGCAGGCAAGATGCGCAAGAACCGGATCCGGGTTCTGGCGGGTGACAAGGTGCAGGTGGAAATGACCCCCTATGACCTGACCAAGGGGCGGATCAATTACCGCTTCAAGTGAGCGCGACGCCGTGACGCTCATCCTCGGCTCGGGCAGCCCGCGCCGCCGTGACCTGCTGGCGCAGATGGGCGTGATTCCGCACGCGATCCGCCCGCCCGAGATCGACGAAACCCCCGGCAAGGGCGAGTTGCCCCGCCCCTATTGCGCCCGCATGGCGCGGGAAAAGGCGCAGGCAACCGAGGCGGCACCTGGCGACATCGTGCTTGCCGCCGATACCACCGTCGCGATGGGCCGCCGCATCCTCGGCAAGCCCGCGGATGCGGGCGAGGCGGCGCAATTCCTCCATGCGCTCTCGGGACGGCGGCACAGGGTGATCACCGCCGTGGCGGTGCGGCGCGGCGCGCGGCTCTGGCAGCGCGACGTGGTGAGCGCGGTCAAGATCAAGCGGCTCTCGGACGAGGAGATCAATGCCTACCTTGCCTCCGGCGAATGGCAGGGCAAGGCCGGTGGCTATGGCATCCAGGGTATGGCCGGGGCGTTTGTGCCGTGGATCTCTGGCTCCTTTACCGGCATCGTGGGCCTGCCGCTGAGCGAGACCACCGGGCTCTTGCAGGCGGCCGGTTATCCGGTGTGGAAGGACTGGTTATGAGCGAGCGTATCACCATCGCCCTCGACCATCTGGAGGGCCGCGAGGCGGCGGCGCTGATGGTGGGAGGGCGGCTCGACGACCTGCTGATCGACAGCGACGCGCCCCGTCCGGGCACGATCTATCGCGCCATCGCCGATCGCCCCGTCAAGGGACAGGGCGGCATGTTCCTGCGCACGCCCGACGGCACGGCCTTCGTGCGGCAGGTCAAGGGCATCGCGCCGGGGCAGGCGCTGCTGGTGCAGGTCACGGGCCATGCCGAGCCGGGCAAGGCGATCCCCGTGACCGCGCGGGTGCTGTTCAAGAGCCGCTACGCCATCGTCACCCCAGAGGCACCGGGCCGCAACGTCTCGCGCGCCATCCGCGACGAGGAAGAGCGGGTGCGCCTGCAGGAGATCGCGGCCGAGGCGATGGGTGGCAACGCCATGGGGCTGATCCTGCGCTCGGCCTGCGACGGTGCCGGGGACGACGAGATCGCCGCCGATATCGCGCAGATGCGCGAGGCGGCCGGGGCCGTGATCGGCGACGCCGCGGGCCGCGATGCGGAGACGCTGCTCGACGGCGACGGTCCGCATGCGCGGGCATGGCGCGACTGGCCGGAGCCCGGTGACCTTGATCGCGCGCCGGGCTGTTTCGCGGCACTCGGGATTCTCGAGCGGCTCGACGACCTGCGCGCGCCGGGCGTGTCCCTTCCCGGCGGGGCGCAGGCATATATCGAACCGACGCGCGCGCTCGTCGCGGTGGATGTCAACACGGGTGCCGACACCAGCCCCGCCGCCGGGCTCAAGGCCAATATCGCGCTCGCGCGCGACCTGCCACGGCAGCTGCGCCTCCGGGGTCTCGGTGGGCAGATCACGCTCGATCTCGCGCCGATGCCCAAGAAGGATCGCCGCGTCTTCGAAGACACACTGCGCGCCGCGTTCCGCCGCGACGAGGTCGAGACGGTGCTGGCCGGGTGGACGCCGCTGGGGCATTACGAGCTGCAGCGCCAGCGCGCCCGGATGCCACTGACGGAGGTGCTGCGATGAGCTGCCCGATCTGCGGAAAGGCGGGCGCGGTGCGCTATCGCCCGTTCTGCTCGCGCCGCTGCGCCGATATCGACCTGGGCAAGTGGTTCGCCGAGGGGTATCGCGTGCCGTCCTCGGATCCCGAAGAGATGGCCGAAGCGGCGGAAGCGGCGGAAGCCGCGGAAAACGAAGCGCAAAAACCGCGCTGAAATCGCGCGAAGCCTCTGGACAGCCCGCCTGCGCTCGCCTAAGACACGCCCACCCGAGGGCCAGAGCCTGACCCTCACCCGTGCCCGGGTAGCTCAGGGGTAGAGCAGTGGATTGAAAATCCTCGTGTCGGTGGTTCGATTCCGCCCCCGGGCACCACTATTTAATTGAAATATAAAGTAAAATCAGAGCTTTAGGGGCTACCTCTGAGTCTCAAGCCACCCTCAAAGCCACCTTTCGTCCCGCTCATAGCGTCTTGTCACAGCGCGCACCGGGTGTGGAAGTACCTTTCATTTGTCGCCAAAACTAGAATTATTGCGACTACCTCTCGAACTCATCACGCGCAGCTTCTTCGCCATTGTGTTGTCTTTTTGTTATTGCTGCCGCCCCCGACGAGGCCCGCGACACAGACTTGTCGTGTGTGTCGATCACTTCGACGCCATTGAGTTCCGAGTTCGCTAGTGTTTGCCACCTGACAGAAGATACCTGATAGAAGCAGGGTGTCGGGCACTGCCCCAGCATCCTTGAGCGAAAGCGTCAGATTACGGCAGTCAGCCCGAAGCGGACCCTCATGCAAGGTGCAACGTGAGACGGAGCACCGATAAGGACGGCGGAAAGCCGACCTTCGCCGCGCCCGCAAATTCGATTTGAAAAAATTCAAAGAGCGGTCTTTCAGATGCAATTCAAGGACTACCTTGGTGCGAGTGCGAGGTGGCGTTCAGAACCAGCATCCGTCGTAGGCCTTGATCAGGCGGCTTGGTAGTACTCTTGAGACTGCCAGTTCCATGGGCGCAAGGTTGGTACCTGTTTAGCTGTAATATCGCGCAACCTGGCGAAAACATCGGCCCGTCATGCCTTTGGATAGACGTCGCGCTTTTTTTTCTATGGCGATCCGAGACACCACGCGAGCCGCGCGGCCATCGCGCCGCCTGGAACCGTGGAATATCCATGTCACCGGCCAAGAGCGATACCGCGCCGCGCTTGTTCCACTGCATTGTTCACGAAGCAGTTCCGGCCACCGTCACGTAAAGTCTGGTGTTGGATGTGTGCGCACGCGAGGAAATGGCCCTGCTGCCGGACTGACCTTGGCATTGACCGACCACCTTACGCTGCAGAAGTGGACGCCGGTTCGAGGTTCTTGATGTCTCGCGGGACGGTGGATGCCATCCGTGGAGGTTGCAGGTGCCCGGCCCTGATCTGCGGCTGGACGGGCGTGTCGTCTACGCCTCTCGTTCGTTGACACCTTCACGCCGCAGAACCGAACCCTCCGGGGGGTAGTCGAGGCTGCCGCTGAGTTCGGCTTTCGACTGCCATTCGAAATCGGGGAAGGGCAGGTCTCCCGATGCGCGCCAGCTTTGCACGGCCGCTTCGGCGTCGGCGACGCGGGCGGTCTCGGGGCCGTCATCCGTCGCTGCGTAATGCGTGACCGAGGGGAAGGCGAACTGCGTTCCCGCGTCGTCCACCGTCGCCATGATCCGTAATAGAAGGTCTTCGCGGATGGCGGCGAAACTGTCTATATCGGAGGTTAGGACATACGAGAAGATTTCGACGTCCAGGGAATGTGCGCCGAACCCCGCGAAGCGGACCCGCATCGGCTCGGCGAGGACCATCGGATGCGCGATCAGCAACTTGCGCAACTCGGCCAGGACGTAGCGCAGCTGATCCGGGGTCGTCTCGTAGCGCAGGCCAAGCGTGGTGGTGAACAGGAACCGGTCACGACGCGCGAAATTCTCAAGCTCCATGTCGAGAAATTGCGAGTTCGGCACGCTGACCACGGTTCGGTCGAGCGTCCGCAGACGGGTCGAGCGCAGGCCGATTTCCTCGACCGTGCCCATCTTGTCGCCGAAGCGGCAAAAATCCCCGACCGAGAGCGGCCGGTCGGCATAGATCGTGAACCCCGAGAGCAGGTTCTGCAACGTCGGTTGCGCGGCCAGCGCAAAGGCGATGCCGCCGATGCCGAAACCGGCCAGCATGCCGACAAGCGGAATCGATAATTGGTGCGCCACGATCAGAACAGCGGCGACCAGTAGCAATCCGCGAACCACGCCGGTGGTGAGCGACAGGAGAATGAGATTGTGCCCCGTGATCCGTTCGGCGGCCCGATAGTTCTCGGCCAACCGTCCGGTCAGGTGCCAGCCGAGCAGAAAGATCCCGAAGACGATCAGAATGGTGGCGATGCTCACGAGGATCAGCGTCGTGCCTTCGGGCAGGCCCAGAAGCCAGCTTCCGCCGAACAGGACCAGGCCTGACGCGATCCCCCGCATCGCCCAGGATGCCGTCCCGGCTCCGGCAGGACCCGGGGCTTGCATGTCGGCTCGCCTGCGTCGCGCCAACAGTCGGCCAGACTGGGCCACAAGGGCCGCTGCCCCGGCCATCACGACGACCGTCACAGCCAATCCGGCCCATTGCCAGCGCTCGAAAGGCCCGAGTGGAAGAAGCATCGAGGGGGCCACGCCGCGCAACAGCCTGCGAATGGCGAAATGCTGGTCATCCTCGGGCAAGGCGGTCAGGCCCTCGGCGATCGGCATGTCCTCCATCGCCGTGTAGACCGCGCGGATCGCGCGCAAGGTCCCGGGCGTGAACTGCCATGTCTTGCCCGTCTCCGAATGAACCGGCGCGATGACGATGTTGCCTTCGGGATGCTGGAAATGCACATAGGCCGCCTCGCTCAGCGGATCGT
>Ga0102926_1001393_pt1 | contig 14249 bp, 14 predicted proteins | sample SalPonR1_A_D2_MG_FD_78173 | JGI IMG/M metagenome (GOLD analysis project Ga0102926, IMG submission 78173) | Salt pond soil microbial communities from South San Francisco under conditions of wetland restoration - Salt Pond MetaG R1_A_D2_MG | ecosystem: Environmental > Aquatic > Marine > Intertidal...
AGGAATCTTGATTGTTAAAGATTTCTCGCTACCGCTCGAAATGACAATGCGGACGCTTTTCAGAGTTACTTTCTGCAAAAATGGTGCGCCAGCGCAATAAATCGCTTTTTACGAGATTGTCAAAAAAGGAAATATCAAATGACTGAACTGGCATTTCAATCGGCAGTAGAGCAGGTGGGGGCGATCAAGGCGGGAAAGATATCATCAACGGAGCTTTTGGAATACTACCTGGAGCGGATCGAGCGGTTAAATCCGGATTTGAACGCCATTGTCTATGTGGACGTCGAGCAGGCGAAAAAACGGGCCCGGGCGGCGGATGAAGCCCTGGCCCGTAAAGAGGCGTGGGGGCCGCTCCACGGCCTTCCCGTAACGATCAAGGATACCCTGGAGGTCTCCGGAATGCCCTGCACGGCCGGAGCTCCCCAGCTGAAAGAGCACATTGCGTCAAAGCATGCGGATGTGGTTCAGTCCCTTGTGGATGGTGGCGCCATTGTGCTCGGAAAGACCAATGTGCCGCTTTATGCCGGGGATTTCCAGAGCTTCAACGATGTATACGGCCAGACCAACAACCCGTGGGATGCGAGTTTGACGCCTGGCGGGTCTTCGGGCGGGGCGGCGGCCGCATTATCGGCCGGGCTCTGCTCCCTTGAGATCGGCAGCGACCTCGGCGGTTCCATCCGGTTGCCGCCGCATTTTTGCGGTATCTGCGGACATAAGCCGAGCTACGGGATTGTGCCCCAGAAAGGCCACATCCCGCCGCCGCCGGGGATTTTTACGGGGGAATATTCAATCGGGATCGATATGATGGTCGTGGGGCCGCTGGCCCGAAGCATCGGGGATGTCGAGCTGGCCATGGATATCATTGTCGGGCCGGAGTCGCCGGAACGCCGGGCATGGTCCATAAACCTTCCCGGCCCCCGGAAGCCGTCGCTTGAGGAATATAAAATCGGGCTGTGGCCGGATGACCCGGCATGCGCCGTGGACAGCAGTGTGGGCGATGCAATGCAGGCGCTCGTGGATGAACTTTCCCGAAATGGCGCATCCATTACAGAGACGCATCCGGAAATTGATTTCGCCAGCAGTTATGATGTGTTTTTAAGTCTTAATGCGGCGGTTATGGGTGCCGGCGTGCCGGAAAAGATGTTCAAGAAATGGGTGGATACGGCAGATACGCTTTCCATAGCGGACGGCGCCTATTCTTCAAATTTTATAAGGGGTGCCACCCAGCGGCACCGGCGTTGGATCGAACAAAACGGCATGCGGGAGCTGCTTCGCCAGAAATGGGCGGATTTTTTCCAAACATATGACGCGCTCATCTGTCCCCCGGCCGTGCTGCCGGCCTTTGCCCATGATCACGGCTATGTTTTCGATCGCGTCCTGTCCATTAACGGCGTGGATCGGCCTTACATGGATATTATGGGATGGTCTGGGCTGGCGAGTGCGGCCAAGCTGCCTGCAACGGTTCTGCCCATCGGCCGCACGCCCCAGGGCCTGCCTGTGGGCATTCAGGTGATCGGCCCGTATCTGGAGGACCGGACGCCGATTCATATCGCCCGGCTGATCAGCGATATCATCGGCGGGTTTATGCCGCCGCCCGGTTTCTAAATTCATGCTGCTGATTCATCCGCCGGTTAGCAAGCCGAGTGAACCACCGCCCGGCTTGGCCCGGCTGGCATTTGCGTTGAAATCCAACGGGGTAGGCTGCCGGGTGTGGGATGCCAATCTGGAAGGCCTATTATATCTTTTGGAAAGACCGGTTGCCGCTTCAGACACCTGGTCCCGGCGGGCGGCCGCCCATGTTACGGAAAATCTTAGCGCTTTAAGATCTCCCACTATCTGCGAAAACCTGGATCGCTATAAGCGGGCGGTTATGGATATCAACCGGGTGGTGCATAAGAGCGGCCGGAAAACCGGCAGCCATATCACCCTGGCCAATTATGGGGATGCGCGTTTTTCTCCGGTAAGAAGCAAAGACCTGTTAAGGGCAGCGAGAGCGTTTGATGAAAATCCGTTTTATCCCTTTTTCAGATATCGACTGACTGAGCTGATCGATGGCAGCCCTCCTGAAATTATCGGATTTTCCGTGAATTTTATGAGTCAGGCGGTTTGCGCCTTTGCCATGGCCGGATTTGTCAAGAAACATTGGCCGGATATCCAAATTATTATGGGCGGCGGGCTGGTGACGTCATGGTTGAATATAAAAAAATTTGACAATCCGTTTTATCCGGTTGTCGATGATTTGATCGGCGGGCCGGGCGAAGATGTCCTGCTTTCAATAACCGGGCATACCGACACGCAGGCCGTCTCGCAGGCAGGCTTTGACTATGCGGATTTTCCCCTTGACGCGTATTTTTCTCCGGGGCGGGTGATCCCCTATATGACCTCCCGCGGCTGCTACTGGCAGAAATGCCGGTTTTGTCCGGAAAAATTTGAAGGAACCAAGTACCAAGTATTTGATAAACCATCCATTGGATTCGATCTGGACCGGCTGCGTTTGGAGACCTCGCCTGCACTCATTCATTTTGTCGATAATGCCCTGTCTCCTGCATTTTTAAACTATATAGTCAATCATCCGCCCGGCGTTCGATGGTACGGGTTCGTTCGCGTTACAAGGCATCTCACGGATCCTGATTTTGTCCATGGATTGAAGAACTCGGGATGCGCCATGCTCAAATTGGGCATTGAATCAGGCGTTCAGGATGTTCTTGATTCTCTGAATAAGGGAATTTCAATTGAAACTGTGTCCCGGGCGCTTCGCACCATCAGAGCCGCCGGTATTGCCGTTTACGGGTATCTGCTGTTCGGCACGCCGGCGGAAACCTTCGAAAAGGCCCGCCAAACCTTGGCATTCACCTTGGCCCATGCAGATTGCATCGATTTTTTAAACCTGGCCATTTTTAACCTGCCGGTGGGCAGCCCCGATGCCGAGCATTTGCAGACCGTTGATTTCTATCCGGGCGATTTGTCGCTTTACCGCGAATTTGTCCATCCCACGGGCTGGGACAGAAGCCGCGTGCGGCGGTTTTTGGAAAAAGAATTCAAGCGACCGGCGCCCATTCGGGAGATCATAAAAAGAGATCCCCCGTTTTTTACCTCCAACCATGCCCCGTTTTTTACCTCTCGCCAAGCCCGCCAAGCCCGCTAAGCCCGCCAAGGGGTCAAAAAAGCGCAGCGCTCCTTGCGCCTTTGCGGGAATTTTTTGTTTGCTGTCTGCCAGGTATTCGCCGGAAAAAAAATTTTGCCCCGAAGCGTGAGGGGTCGAATTTTATTTGCTTGACTTTGATAAAATTATTGTTATCATTGCAACAATCTATAAAGGTCTTGGCTGATTGCGGGCCGGTTTCGTTGGAAAGGGAGCATTATTGTTAGATAGTGGAGCCCTGGAAGGTTGGAACTTTGAGAATTTTTGTAAGAAAGGAGGGGCGACACTGTGGCTAAAGGCACCGTAAAGTGGTTTAACGAAAAAAAAGGCTATGGGTTCATTGAACAGGAAGATGGATCAGATGTATTCGTCCATTTTTCCGGAATCAACGGGACCGGTTTTAAAACCCTGAACGAGGGTGACAAGGTTTCTTTTACTGTTGAGCAGGGTCAAAAGGGCCCGGCGGCAGTCGACGTTTCCGTCGAATAGACTGATTCGGTAAGAAATTCAAAAGGGCATGTCAAAGTTTAACGCTTTGAGGTGTCCTTTTTTTATTTCTGCCCGCCTTCTCGCCAATCCCTGTTTTCCGTTCGGGGGCGCCTGTCGCCGGGCGGCGGCCGATGGTGTGGCTGTTTTTTAAACGGCGGATGGGGCATGAATCGGGGGAATCTCTCCTGCATGGCCTTGAACCGTTTCTGTTGGATCGGCGTGAGCTGGGCTTCGATCCGGTTGAAACATGTGGAGAAGACTTGTTTTATCCGGGGTCTAAAGGTCTGCCGGACCCGGTTCAAATCCTTCTGGGTATCCTCCAGTATGGCCTCTATCCTGATCTTCTGTTCCGGATTGAGTTCCAGCTGGTGGGACAGGCGTTCCATGAACATGGCCTTGATCGGCGGCGGCCCCTTCTCGTGAAATGTTTCGATCCGGTGCTTGACTACCAGGCCGGTGCCCAGAATCCCGGTAAGGACGCCCAGTATAAAGATGGCGGTGATGCCGGCAATTGCTTTTAAAAATTTCATATCGTGTCCCCGTGCTAAAATCCGATATATGCCAGGTATGTGGACGCGGGTTCTGAAACCGACATGGCGATGATCTGGTGACTGATCGTCGCGCCGGTTTCAATGATGTAAAGCGATAGAATAATCATAAGCAGCAAGGCGACAGGCGCCAGTCGCCAGGTCAGCTGAACGAAGTCCGCCGGCCGCCCCGTTTGGGATGCAGGCGTGCCGATCTCACGGACAGACCGCATAACGCCGTTTCGCCATTGGGCAGAAGGCGATTCGATGTCTGGGGCGTTCGACTGGTGTGCCGCCGACAGTATCGTCTTGAATCGTTCAAATTTATCTTTAAACACGTTCATCTCGATACCTCCTCATCGGCCAGCAGTTTTTGTATTTTCTTCCTGGCCCTGAATGCCCGGATTTTAACATTGGCCGCGGAACAACCCAATAGCCCTGCTGCTTCTTTAACGCTATAGCCCTCCAGATGGACCAGCTCAAGCACCATCCGCTCCTGGGCTGACAGCCGGCCTAAGGCCCAGTTCAGAATTTGCCTGGCCTCTTGCTGTCTTCCGGCTTTATGGTAGGCAGCCACCGAGTCATGGGCAAGCATATTTTCCAACCACTCCCGTTGGTTCCCACCAAGCCGGCTCATCGGGACCTCCCGCCGCCGGTAGCGCTCTCGCCAGAAATCCGCGCAAGTTCGCACGGCGATGCCTCTCAGCCATTGGGAAACCCCGCTTTTCTGTTGATATTTCGGCAGGGAGCGGTAGGCCCGGACGAATACGTCATGGGCCACGTCTTCAACGTTTTGCGTCGGTACGTGCCTGCCAACGATTGAAAAGACATAGGCCTGATAACGCGCCACCAGGACCTCGAAGGCATTGATGTCGCCCGCCAAAACCCGGCGGACGACGTCTCTATCAGTTGGTTCGGCGGATTTATGCGGCATCCGGACATGCTCTGTGGCTTACGGTTTCACGGTATAAGGTAAAAGGTTTAGGGTATAAGGTTCAAGGTGTAAGGTAACAGTTAAATTAGTGCCTTCCGCCGTTGTCATTCCGAGAAGCGCAAGCGACGAGGAATCTTGTTTGTTAAAGATTTCTCGCTATCGCTCGAAATGACAAAACCGGATGAATCGCCTCAGCGCCTTTAACCTATCACAAAGGTTACTTTTAGGTTCGGTCCCGGTCTGCTGCCCGGGGAAATACTTTTATGGAAGTCCAGGGTCGGGGTTGTTTTTGACGCTCAGGGGCGAGAAAACGTTCCCGACCGCAGGGCTTCCTTGCTGCGGAAATACCGCAGCTGCGGTATAAAAAATTTTTCCCGGGCGCATTGCTGCTTTTTTACTCCCCGATGTCCTGGTAGTCCCCGATGGCCTTGTGAAGCCGCTGGCGGCATTTTCTCCGTTCACAGCATTTTGTCTTCATTGCCTCCAATTGTTCGAGCTGCTCCGCCGTCAGGATCGAACGGATTTCGGAGAAAACCCTGGCCTTATGAACAGACAACGCCCCAAGTTTTTCTCCGACTTGCCGGGCCGCCTCGCGGATGTCCGCCTCAACCATTTCATCCGAATGGATCGCTTGGCAAAGCTGTTCTCTGGCCTCCCGCATCTCTTGGCGAAGCGTCTCATGTGCTTCGTCATACGTGTTGAAAATCTCTACCACCTGGTCGGTTTGCGCCTTTGTCAGCTCCAGGCTGTGGAGGATTCCAAGGTGGGGGGCGGCCATATTTCTATCGGACTTATGGCGGCCCATGCCGCGATCCCCCATGTTATGATCGCCCATGCCGTGATAACCGGCCCAGGCCGCGCCGGCACATACCATAATAATCGCCAGTGCCCCTGCCAATGTCTTTTGAATCTTCATTTTTAGCCTCCTTTTTTCGAGTTCGGTTTGATTCAATTCTTTGCTGTCTATTCATTTAGTCGTCCAATTGTTTTAAACGGTTACACTCGAAGTAATTTTTTAACAAAACTGTCAGCTGTTGCTTTTTTTATAAATAAGCAGGCATCGATCCGAAGGCAAGCGGGTCGGCCCAACAATCGCTACACGGCTTGAAATTTCTTCAAATGAGGTTAAAATGAGAGGCAATGAAAAATATTGATGGCAAGTTCAATAAAAATTGGCTAATAGCATAATGGGCCGGGAATCCGGCTAAACCAACTATTTTAGAGAGGATACATGGGCTGGAAGAAATGGACGTTGATAATTATCGGTATTCTGATTTTGCTCTATACCCTTATTGGTTTTCTGGTGGTGCCCATGGTAGCGGAAGCCGTTTTGCCGGACAAGCTTTCAGAACAGTTGAACCGGTCCGTGGCGATTGAAGATATTTCGCTAAACCCCTATACCCTGACACTTGCGGTAAACGGGCTACAGATTCGCGATAAATCCGGTTCAGCGGATTTTGTCGCTTTTGATGAGTTTTTCATCAACGTCCAGTGGGCCTCGCTTTTCAAATTGGGACTGGTCACGAAAGCGATCCGTTTGAAAAATCCGTTCATTCGGGTTGTCCGGACCTCGAAAACAGAGTTCAACTTTTCCGACCTGATTCCTGCCGAAACCGCAGAAAAAGGGCCCGAGGCCGAGGAAGAAGGGGAGCCGTTTCGCTTCCGCCTGTCCAATATCAAACTCATAGACGGCAATTTTGAATTCCTGGATGCGCCCATGGATAAAACCCACCGGTTTTCCAATGTCATGTTTAATATCCCCCTGCTCTCAAATTTTGAGACCCGTATCAACGACTATGCCGAGCCCGTTATAAGCGGTGAGTTAAACGGTACGGGGGTTAAGATCGATGTCTTTTCCAAGCCGTTTGCCGACTCGATGGAAACCCTTGTCGATGTTTCGCTTACCGGTATTAGCCTCCCCTATTATTTTGGTTATGTGCCTCTCGGACTCGGCTTTGACATAACCGACGGCAATCTGGACGCCAAATCAACGATCGATTTCAAAAAAGCCCCCGACGGGCGGACCGACCTTGAGGTATCCGGCGTTCTCAATCTTAACAACCTCAGGTTGACGGCGAAGAATGCGGCGGAGCTTGTATTTATCCCGGCGGCCCAATTGGAAATGGCCCCCTCCAAGCCATTGAATCGGCAGATCCGGCTTGCCGACCTATCGATTAATCAGCCGGTGATTTCCATGGTGCGTGATGCGGATGGAGAGTTTAATCTGACGGCGTTCGGTCCGTCGAAGGAAGGCGCGGGGGAAAAAAATACGCCCAATCAATCGGCGGCCGACTCGGGATCCGTTGAATCAAAAGATTCGAAAGCCTCCGGTGCGGCGGCGCCCGCTTCAGATCCCTTTATATTCGAGATTAATAATTTCGCGCTCAACGCCGGAACCCTGAACTATAAAGATTTCGCCGTCGCCGGCGCATCGTCGGCGCCGCATGCCGGGCCGGTGAAAATGTCGGTGGAGAATATCAATCTGAATGTCACCGATTTTTCCACCCGGAAAGATCATCGGGCGGAGCTGGATTTTTCTGCAAGCCTTGATCCGGAAGCCGCGTTGTCGGTCAATGGAAAATTCGGGGTATCCCCACTGACGGTGGATACGGCCGTCAAGTGGCAAAATGTCGCACTCAACCAACTGCAGCCGTATTTTCCGGATCCCTTAAAGCTGGTTCTCACCAGTGGGGATCTCGATATTACGGGCAATGCCAGCCTGCGATCAAAAACAGATGCCGGTTTAAGCGCCCAATTCAAGGGGGATGCCGGCATCGATGGCCTGACGCTGGTTGAAAGCAAAACAGCGCGCGATTTTCTTAAGTGGCAATCGGTTGATCTAAGCGGCCTCGATGTCTCGTGGAATCCGACGGCCATTACGTTGAAGACGCTTGCCATTGAAGGCTTAAGACAGACTCTGGTTGTCCAGAAGGACGGTGGGCTCAATTTGAGCCGGGCCTATGCGGCGGCGCCGGCTGAGAAAGAACAGCCGGCGCAAGCATCGGCGGCCTCTGCCAAAGAAAAGGCCTCGGCGCCGGGGGAAACCGCAGAAAAACCGATGCCGTTCCCGGTGTCCATCGGCGAGATCAAGCTCCGGGATATCGATGTTTCTTTTACGGATTACCATATCGAGCCCAACTATTCCGCGCAAGTCAAGCTTTCGGAGGGAAGCATCAAGGGGCTCTCGAGCCAGGCGTTCGAAGGGGCCAGGATCTCCCTGAAGGGCGCGGTCAATGATCATGCCCCGCTCGATATATCCGGCCGGATCAATCCCCTGCTTGCCGATATTCTCCTGGATATCCGGTTTGATCTGCAAAATATGGAGCTGAGCCCGTTTTCCGCATATTCCGGGAAATATATCGGCAAGGAGATCGAAAAAGGCAAGCTCGACCTGGATCTGAATTATTTGATCGAGAACAAAAAACTGGAGGCCGAGAACAGGGTACTGCTCGATCAGTTCAATCTGGGGCGGCGTATAGAAAGCGAAACCGCCGTCAACCTGCCGGTGGGCATGGCAATCGCCCTGCTCAAGGACCGGAAGGGGGAAATCAACCTGGATTTGCCCATATCCGGCCGCTTGGACGATCCGCAGTTCAGTATAACCGGCATTATCATCCAGTCTTTGAAAAATATTGTCACCAAGGCGGCCACCTCACCGTTTGACCTGGTGGGGCAGATTGTCGCCGGCGGAGAGGAGCTCAAATACATCGAATTCGAGGCGGGCAGCGATGAATTGGCCGCCTCGTCGGCGAAGAAGCTCGATTCAATCAATGAGTTGCTTTACAAGCGGCCGGAACTTGCCCTGGAGTTAACGGGGTTCGTAAATACGGAAAGGGATCGCGAGGTGCTTAAGGATAAGGCCCTGGAGCGTAAAATCCGGGCCGCGAAATGGGCCAGGCATTCGAAGAAGGGCGATGAAGAGGCCGTCCCGTTTTCGGAGGTTGAGCTTTCCGGGGCGGAATACCGTAAATATCTCCGGCAGGTGTACCAGGCGGAGGTGCTTTCCGCTAAAGACCCCCCGGCGGATGCCAAGCCATTGGATGACGAGACATTGACGGCCTCGGAGATGAAGTCAAAAATCCGGGAGCAGATTGGGATAAAAGATGCAAAACTAAGGCTTTTGGCCCAGCACCGGGTCCAGGCCGTAAAAAAATATATACTGAAGGATGAGCGGATTGCGGCCAAGCGTCTGTTCATCCGGGAGGCTGAAACCCTTAGCCCCAAAGATAAGGGCGGATACAAAAAGTCACGGGTTGAGTTGAGTTTGAAATAAGACAAAGGAAAGGCGGAATATTTGATGATGAAAAAACCGGTAGCGCTAGTTTTGTTTCTGATTTTTCTGGCGGCGTGTTCTTCCAGGCAGATTGTGGGTCAATATGAAGGCGCTACGGCCCAGCGGTTAACCTCGCACAGCGTCAATAATATGATTGCGAATATACCGGAAAAGGATTTTTCCTGTCTTGAGGACAAAAAAGTTTATTTGTCCTGTTATTTTTTGAATAACATCGAGCCTTTGGCATATGCCCAGAAGCGGCTGGAACTTGAGCTGATGGACAAGTACCAGTGCCGGCTGGTGCCGGAACCGTCCGAGGCCGAGATACGACTGCATGTATTTTTTACGTCACTGGGTACGGATACGGATGAATTCGGACTGCACACGCCGGAGTTGGTCATACCGGGCCTTGGCGGTTTTTCACAGATTGAACTAATCTCTCTGGAAATGTTTCATGGCATTACCGAACTCTATTATTATATTGTCGATGACAAGGATCGGATAGTGGCTAAAAGCGACATGATGAAAACCGTGGTCCGCAATGATTCCCTATCTTTACCGGTGATTACGATACCGATTGTTACAGGGGACTAGGCGGACCCAATCAGAGGTATAAAATGATCACATGCAGCTTGAACAATTTTATGGAAGCCGTCAAACCATGGCTGAGCGGCGACTATATCCGGGAGGCCTACGTGGATGAGCAGGGCCGGTTTGTACTGGATTTCAACGACGGGGTGAGAAATATCTACGCGATCGATGACTGCACGGCCGCCCAGATGGCAGATATCCTGGCGGATTTTAAGAAAAAAGGCATCCCGGTTAGGGGTTGACCGTTCGTTTTTATTGGCCCCCATGGATTCGGGCTGCGGCCGGGGGGGGCACTTCTAAGTAACTTGAAAATCAATGCCATTAACTTAAGCACCTTAGACCCTGCGTAGGTTGGGTTGAGCTTGCGAAACCCAACAATAGACGCCAATGTTGGGTTTCGTTCCTCAACCCAACCTGCAATTGGCCGTTTTTCTCGCTAAGTTAATGACATTGACTTGAAAATATATATTAATATTCCAGAAGCTTAGCTCTCTGCCATTCCGAGGAGCGAAAGCGACGCGGAATCTTGTTTGTTAAAGATTTCTCGCTGCCGCTTCGAAATGACAAAATTGGATGAATCGTCTCAGTGCCCTCAAGCATACAGTAAAAGTCACTTTTAGGCTCGGTCCCGGCCCGTAGCCGGGGGGTTACTTCCGGATAAGTTTTATTTCGGTTTGTTTCGCTTGGTGCCGGAACAGGTAAATGATTTGGCAATCATTTTTATAAACCGGCCCTTGTCAATACCCACCACATTCCCGCATTGGCAGCAGATTTTGCCGGAAAGATCGTGTCCTTTCGGCGAGCGTGCGCAGGCCCAAAAATTTTTAAGCAGGCATGCCGGACGCCCGAGTTTTTACAGGGCGCCCGGCATTTTTGACGGTTGGCAGGGATTTCGGATTTCAGGATGAACTGGACGGCAGCGCAGCGGTATAGTTCCACGGCAGCCAATTTTCAGGAGCTTCGGCCATCTCGACCGCGTTTTCCTGCAGGGCGGTAAAATAATCAATGGGGTTGACGCCGGCCAGGCTGCAGGTATGGATCAGGCTCATGAACAGATCACCGACCTGGGCACCTTTTAAGGTTTTATAGAACATAGCGTTTTTGCGGTGCAGGATGGCCTTTTTCAATGCCCGTTCACATACGTTGTTGTCCAGGGGCACGCCGGGTTCTTTGAGGAAAAGGGTAAGCGCCTTCCAGTGCTTGAGCATGTAATTGATGGCCTGGCCGAGTCCGCTGTTGGGCTCAACGAGATTTTGCTCCAGCTGCGCGTGGAGCCAGGTGTTTAATTGCTCCATCAGCGGCCCGCTTTCTTCCTGATGAAAACGCAGTCGTTCATGGGCGTCCATCTGCCGGTCTTTGGCCGCCTGATCGTTCTTATAAACCCCGGCCAGGGTCTCGAGCACGTACTGGCACTCCTGCGGGAAGTTCTCCGCCACATCCACAAACTGCCTGCGCCCGTGGGCCAGGCAATTGGCCAATATCGTTTCAAAAGTTTTGGGGACATTTCCCGCGAGCGCATCACACATCTGGATCGGCGGGCTGCGATCCGTGCGCTGCCGGAGCAGGTCTTCCAGGTTCTCTCCGGCATGCGGCCGGCCGGTTAAGAAAAGGGCGATCCGATGGTTTTCGAGCGTTGACAGTATCCCGGTGGTAAAGATGCCCTTTCGAGCCGGATTTTCTTCCTTCATCAGCTCCAGCACCTTCATGGTAGTATCATCGTTGTAGACGACATCGCCCTGGGCCGCTTTCTTGATCATCGCCACAAAGACAGGATCAAAAATACCCGCGACCTGCTCAACAATCTCGTACTGCGTTGATGCCGCAAGCGGGATGCCCAGGCTTTGCTGAAGATTTTCAAGCCGGTTAAACGGCATGCCCGTGCCGTATTTTAAAACCGCAATGACTGCGGCCGAGCGCGCGTCGTACTTTTCCTCGCCGACGCCTTCGGGCGTATCGGCAGTAAAGATCTCGCCGCACAGGTTGCACCGCAGCCGCTGCATCTCGTAGAGCGTAGCGCTTAAAGGGGCGTTTCCCGTGATGCGCACGACTTTTTTGGGCTCTTTTATCTCGTAGACCTTGCCCTTCAGACATTCCGGGCAGTTGTCGCCGGGCTTTAAGGCATCGTGATCGACCTCGACCTTTTCGGCCCCGGTATAGTCCGATGCTCCATTGCGGCCGTGGCCCTTTTTGGGTTTGTTACCGGAGGAGCCGCTCTTTTTTTCTTGCTCGGCCTTTTCGAGCTTTTCCGTGGCCGCGCCAAAGAGCATGCGAAGCAGCCGCCGGATGGAGGCGGCCTTTTTGTCCACGCTCTGGCTCAACAGATAGATGGTCTCAGCCATGGCCTTGATGATCTCATAGTCCTCCGGCGGGAGCACGGCTTTGGTTCTTTCCAGAAGCGCCTCCACGTCCTTGAGGTCCAGTTCGATCTGTTCGGGCTTTTTCATTTGTCGCCTCCGCATAATATCTGCCGAAAATCCGGTGTCAGCGGATAGCCCCACACCGCCTTGATCGGCCGGTTGGCCCGCCTGGTCTGATCATTTTTGCCCCGACCGGTGGTTTCGCCCAGATAGATCCAGTTGGCGGCCTTGTAGCAGGTACCGCAAAAGCGGCTTTTGTCCACGAAGGTCTCCAGGAAGTAGATGCCATGGCTATAGATCCGCTGCCATTCAGCTGCCAGCACCCGGGCCATGCGGCCCAGGATATGGGAGGCAAGCGAGGACACATGCACCCAGGGCAGGATCAAAAACCGGGTGTTGTAAGCCATCAGGGAGATATTTTTTTTGCGGGTTTGTGGCGACCAGCCGATGAAGCGGTCCCGGCAACCGATGTGTCTCGGGGCCGAGGACCAACCCAGGCAGGCAATGGGGCGATTGTTGGCGTAGACGATGTATTTGAGCTGCTCGCCCACGGGATGGCAGTAGCCCAGGTAATGAAATTGCTCGATCAGGCTGTTAAAAAGCTTTTCATCATCGCTTTTTCGCACCTGGCGGAACTCAAGGGGCTTTAGATCACAAAGCCCGGCTTGGACCGGCGTTTGATCAATTTGGATGGGCTCCGGTTTTTTGCGCTCAGCCAGAGGATTGTGCACCGCGCGCTTTTTTGCCGGCAGTCGGATATGGCCGGCCCGGTGCAACTCCAACATCAGGCTGCGGCAAACCATGTCGCGCAATGTCCCGTTGGGCTGGACCCAGTTCCATCGCCGACACAGCTCTTTTGACAATGCCCTGCGGCTCATGCCGGCATTGTTTGCGATCAGCTGGTTGATAAACCCAATATCTGCTTCGGTGTAGACCTTGCCGCGATACGTAAACATGCGCTGCATATAGCACGCAGTTTAGTGGAACGCAAGCGATATTTTCTTTTTTTAAATCTGTATCGGCCGCCACAAGGGAGCGGCCTGCGCTTTGCCCGGGTTGCCGTTCCAGAGCAAAACCTGCAGTTCGTGCACCGCCAGCGAAGTTAAGGTCCCGCCTGCTTTGTCCGGCCACCAGCTAAACCGTCCCTGGGACAGGCGCTTCTGGCACAGCCAGAAGCCCTGGCCGTCATACAAAAGCAGCTTGATGGCGGTGCCCTTTTTGTTGCGAAAAACAAAGAGATGGCCGGCAAAAGGGTCTTGCCGCAGTTTTTTCCGGCATATGGCGGCAAGGCCGTCGATGCCCTTCCTGAAGTCCACCGGCGCTACTGCCAGCAGGATACGCATGTGCGGGGTGACCTGGATCACGGCCGGCTCCAGAACAAACGGGCAAGCTCGATCACCTCTGCGCTGCCGGCATTTTCAATGTGCATGCGGCTGCCATTGGCATGCTGCAGGTCAACAGTGCGTTGATGCCGGCAGACGGCGGGCTCCAGCTCGATGAACTCTTCCGCGGCCGGCGACTCCATCGGCGGCTCAGGTTTGGCATAATGTTTTAGCTTGGTGTGGTTGAGGCGTAAGGTTCTTGAAATACGATGCAGCGAATAGGTCGGGTAAAGCGCTGCCGCCGACTCCCACAGGGCATCAGGGATGGGGGCACGCTTCTTCCTGTTTTGCCGCCAATTCTCAAAAAGGGCCCGGACATCTTCCAGTCTGGCCGGTGTGGTCGGGGCAGCTGTCAATTTCATCGGTCCTCCTGTTTTTCAGGGTTTTCGACCGACAGTACCCCAGCTTAAAATTTTTTTCATGCACGCTTGCCGAAAGGGCACAGTAAATACAGGTTTTTCTTGAACCGCAACAATATACCCTGTTTTGTGTAGCGACTTGCGGTTACCTTTGCCGAAGCAGGGCTGATATCAAGGACCCTGGCGATGTCCTCG
>Ga0102926_1001394_pt1 | contig 14236 bp, 13 predicted proteins | sample SalPonR1_A_D2_MG_FD_78173 | JGI IMG/M metagenome (GOLD analysis project Ga0102926, IMG submission 78173) | Salt pond soil microbial communities from South San Francisco under conditions of wetland restoration - Salt Pond MetaG R1_A_D2_MG | ecosystem: Environmental > Aquatic > Marine > Intertidal...
CACCCAGACCTTCACGCTGATATGTCATTTTTCCGGTAAGTGCCTTTATGGTCGTTTCTTCCTCTTCGATATCTACTCCGGAATCTGCGTATGTGAGATGCTTATCGCTCATTTATAATCCCTGCTTATTGATCAAGTTCAAATTCTTTATGTAATGTACGGATAGCACCTATTGCGTCATCCGAGCTAACTACAAAGGAGATGTTATGCTGTGATGATCCCTGACTTATCATAATAATATTAATTCCTGCCATACCCAGTGAGTTAAAAACCTTACCTGAAACTCCTGGAATACCATCCATACCAGCACCTACTACAGCAACAACACAGACATCCCTGTCATATGCCACATCGCCAACAACGCTATTATCAAATTCTCCATTAATAGCTGCTACTGCTGAGTCAAGGTGTTCTTCGGTAATAACAAGTGACATATTGGCCTCTGAAGAACCTTGACTGATCATAATAATATTCACACCTGCATTTGCCAGTGCGGAAAATACCCTTGCTGCTGTACCAATGTTGCCTACCATACCTGCACCGGAAATATTGATAAGAGCAACCTTATTGATAAGAGTTACAGCTTTTACAACATCTTCTATCTGATTCTGTTCAGCAACTATCAGAGTTCCCTCAAAGTCAGGTTCAAATGTGTTCTTGACACGCACCGGGATCTTATGCTTGATAGCAGGCTCTATTGTCCTTGGATGCAGAACCTTTGCTCCAAAGTATGAGAGTTCCATTGCTTCGATATAGGATATCTGAGGAATGGAATTTGCTTCAGGGACTATCTTTGGATCAGTTGTCATAATACCCTGGACTTCCTTCCAGAGCCATATCTCATCTGCATTAACACCTGCACCTATAATAGAAGCAGAGAAATCAGACCCACTACGCCCCAAAGTAGTGATAATACCAAGTTCATCCTGCCCGATAAAACCAGTGACTATAGGAACAATATGCTTTATCAATGGATCCAGTCTATTGAAAATACAATCATAGCTCTGTTCCAGAGGTCTTGCATTTCCATAATTGCAGTCGGTAAGAATTCCAGCTTCTCCACCGGTAAATGCCTGAGACGCAACGCCCAATGATTGCACTGAGCCACTAACAATAGGAGCTGCCAAACGCTCGCCATAAGAAGATATATAATCAATTGAACGTGGAGTTAATTCACCAAGATAACAAATACCAGTCAGTGCTTTTTCAAGCTCATCTATTCTGCTGTCAATAGCATCTATTGCAGCCGACCTGAGACTATCACTGTCTATTGCTATATGTATTGCATCATAATGCTTCTTCTTAAGATCAGCCATAAACTCTTTGACATGAGATACTCTCCCACTTGCCGACACTTCATTTGCCACACTGAACAGGCCATCTGTTACTCCGCCAAGTGCTGAAGTAACTGCTATGAGCTCATTGCCATCTTCATAGTACTGCTTTAAGAGTTCTGCTACATGGCGTATCTTCTCACCGTTTGCAACGGATGTTCCGCCAAATTTCATTACGATTCTCATTATTTTAACCACTTTTTCAGTGAATATCAGCTAATTGCCATTATAAAGAATACAGACTAATATAAAGATTATGAGTAAACGACTTTTCAAAAATATAAAAGAGAAATAAATGCTTCAGATTATCTCACACTTATCCCTTAGCATTTACACCCTATTTCTTAGTTGCTTTTTTTACGTGGAGCAATTATCAGAATAAGAATAACACATAAAAGAACAACTATTACAGTTGAATCAGACATACCAGGTATATTAGAATCGGGGCTATCGCTCCCATTTAAGGCATCACCTGCTGATTCTGCAAGGCCTTTTGCAGATGATGACAACGAATCCCTTAATGAAGCCTCAATTATGATCTTTTTAGATACCAGCGTTTGTTCAAGCTCATCGGAAACACCCACCACTGATAGCTCATGCTCCCCTGCAGATAATTTACCACTTACAGTACTATAAGCACCTGCACCCACATTGTACCTTGTATCAATGACATCACCGTTCATTAACACCCTGATACTGGAAAATGATTCAGGAACGGAATATTGAATTATCGCAACATTTCCTTCTTCCAGTTTACTCCCATCCGAAGAACCAACGACAAGAGACGTACCATTATCTTCTACTACTGCATCATTGTTCGAAGCAAGATCCAGGGAGATATCTTTCTTCAAAGTAACATGTTCCATAAAAACCATTTCTGAATCTGAAGTTACAAAGAAATTATTAACTTTCCCCAAAAATACAGTTTCAATGTTATCCGTTGCATCAGTTGTGTAATAGAAATATTCACCTTCTTCGATCTCTTCTTCCTTTAACAACTCTTTGTCCTTTGAGAATTTCAGTAAAATCACATCATCATCCATATCAGAGAACTCAAGTGAATAACCAGCACCTAATGACTGGGATTTCTCCACATCCACCGTCATACTGTGGTCAAAGAGTACATAATCATCTTTTTCAGTTTCTCCATGATCGAATTGTTCGATTTTGATTCTTGAGGTCATATCTGAACCGGAACCATCAACATCACCGAATGAGCTTACTCGGATCACAAGATGCTCTTCTTCAACATCGTCATCATCCTCTATTTCAACTGTTTTTATGTATTCCAGCGGGGAGCTTTCTTTTACAAAATTATCAGAATCAAGTTTACTTCCATTCAGATAGAGATCCAGCCAGAGATCACCACTATTGCTGTTAATATCCCGTACAACAAAGGAGTAACCCTGTTCAAGATAGATTATCTCGTTTATTCTGACTTCCTGCTCTGAATAGTGTATAATTGAACCTATTTCCACAGCATTGGCTGGGGCAGATAATGAACAGGCCAGACAAATACAAAGAACTACAAAATTTATATATCTCATCGAAACCTCAAATGAATAGATTTGCATATGGAATAAGTCAAGCAATATGGCTGCTTCAATATAGTCGATCCAATATTAAATCTATACCTACATTCACATTCATATTTATTTTGACTTTCGGTGAAACAACATGAAATACATAGTACTTATCGGTGATGGAATGGCCGACGAGCCTCTGCAGGAAATTGGCAACAAGACAGTCCTACAGGCATCCAATACAACTAACATGGACTATCTGGTAAATAAGGGGCGTGCAGGGCTTGCACGTACTGTCCCTGAAGGAATGCCCCCGGGAAGCGATGTTGCAAACATGTCGATTATCGGATATGATCCTAAAAAGTACTACACTGGCAGATCACCTCTAGAAGCTGCCAGCATGAAAATAGAACTTGAAAAAGGTGATGTGGCTTTCAGATGCAATCTGATCACCATAAAGGATGAAAAGATAGCGGATCACGGATCAGGCCATATTACAAGCCAAGAGGCGGAGGATATAATCAAAACCGTTCAGGAAGAGCTTGGAAATGAGAATTTCAGTTTTTATCCGGGAATCAGTTATCGCCACCTCATGATAGCAAAGAATGGAATTGCTGCAAATACAATATGCACTCCCCCACATGATGTGATAGATGAAGACAGGCATTTACATATGCCAAAGGGAGAAGATAGTGAATTTATCATAGAACTCACAGAAGCATCGATGAAGGTTCTGAAGGATCACCCGGTCAACAAAAAAAGAGCTGAAGAAGGGAAAAATACAGCAGATTCTATCTGGCTTTGGGGACAGGGATATGCCCCTGCATTCACACCCTTTGAAGAGCTATATGGTTTGAAGGCCGCTGTGATCTCCGCAGTGGATCTTATCAAAGGAATTGGCATGCACGCAGGATGCGATATAATAGAAGTACCAGGAGCCACAGGCTATCTGGATACTAATTACATTGGAAAGGCAGAATATGCCATAGATGCCCTAAAAGATCATGATATGGTTTTTGTGCATGTTGAAGCACCTGATGAAGCAGGGCATATGGGCAATCTGGAAGCTAAGATACAGGCTATTGAAGACTTTGATGAGAAAGTCGTTGGTACAATTCTCAAAGCAGCAAAAGATTACAGAGAAGACATCAGCATAATGGTACTTCCTGACCACCCCACCCCAATAGCACTGAGGACACACACATCTGACCCAATACCATTTGTGATCTATTCCACCAAAGAGGAGAAGATCGATAATGCGGAAACCTTTGATGAAGAAGGCGTTCAAAAGGGGAGCTTTGAGATCGTTAATGCTTCTGACCTGATCAATATAATGACTAAAGCAGATTGAGCCTTAAGAATACTACCTTATAATTACATTTTTAACCTTTGATCTTTTTTTAATTTTATTGGCCAAAATTAATAAATAGCTGCTAGCACATAATATGAAGATGTGGAAGTCTGGGGAGTAGACATACCACTCAAATACATAGGGAGTTAACAATATGAAATTCGGATTAAATAGATGGAATCATCCTTCTACGACAAAGTGGGGACCATTTGAGGAAATGGCAAGAATGCAGGAACGCATGAACCAATTATTCAGCAATATGAATATGGGTTCGGAAATGATGGACATAGATACATTATCGCCACTTGTTGATATCAAGGAGGAAGATGACAAAGTAGTCGTCACAACTGACCTGCCAGGTGTTGAAAAGAAAGATGTGAATATTGATATCCGGGATGATAAACTGTGGATCAATGCAGATACACATAAAGAGTCCGAGGAAAAGAAAGAAGGATACTTCATGCAGGAGCGCACTTACAACCGTTTTGCACGTGCATTCGATCTACCTGCAGCCGTCACAGAAGAAGGTGCAAATGCCAGGCTTGAAGATGGCGTATTAACAATCACAATGCCAAAATCGCAGATAGAGGACAAACGCAGAATAATGATTGAATGAATTAGCCTTTTTCTTCTAAACGCCCATGATAGAAACATGGACGTTTACATTTTATTACCCTGATATTTGTTGCGGCATCAGTTAAGAAATATCATCATACTTTACTCAGTCGGGGTAACTATCATCATCGCCGCAAATGTTGTTATATGGATAGTATTATTTAGTCCTGCTGCCGTTACTCCCATGAGGAATAAGGCGTGAGAATGGAAGTATTTACTGTTGAGAATGTGCCGCTCATAAAAGAGGGAGACGATATTGCAGATATTATTTGCAAGAACTGTGATCTTATGGGCAATGATGTTGTTGTCATTGCATCTACTATTGTTGCCAAGGCCAAGGGCATGGTGTTTAAGCTTGATGATATTGTGGCCGGAGACGAGGCAAAGATACTTGCCAAAAAGCATGACCTTGATGAAAGATTTACACAGGCGATTCTTGACAGAAGCAAAGAAGTAATTATTGATTTCCCCATAATCCTTGTTGATACCAACAACGGTCACACCTGTATAAAGGCGGGCATTGACGATTCAAATGTTGGAGATGGATTTCTGGCAGATCTTCCTGAAGATCCGGATGCCAGTGCAAGGATGATCGGGGAAGGTATTGAAAAACTAACTGGAAAAAAAGTCAGTGTTATAGTAACTGATACGAATGGCAGGGCTTTTAAAATTGGGCAAACCGGAATTGCCATTGGCGTTCATCGCATCCACCCTATTAAAAACTGGATAGGTAAGAAAGACCTTTTTGGAAAAGTACTGCAGATCACCGAAGAAGCCATAGCTGATGAGATCGCAGGTGCTGCAAATCTCCTCATGGGAGAAGGGGATGGTGGTTATCCTGTAGCTATTGTCAGAGGACTGGAATTTTATTCTGATGATGAAACATCAATACAGGAAATGTACCGCCCCGGTAAGGAGGATATAATTAAAAAAGGACTTCGCTGTTTAAGCAAAGTCTGAGATTGGAATATTCATTACCTCCACACCTGCAACTGAAAAGAATTCCAAAGAATCGGTGTCTGGATAAGTATTAATGTAAACTACTTTTTTAATATTTGAATTTATTATCATTTTGGTACAGAGTATGCAAGGCTGGTGTGTACAGTATAATGTTGCACCATCGGTACTTGCTCCGTGCAATGCGGCCTGTATAATTGCATTTTGCTCAGCATGGACAGCGCGGCATTTTTCATGCCGAGTACCTGAAGCAATATTATTCTGTTCCCTGATACAGCCTATCTCAAGACAATGTTCCAGATTACGGGGCGCACCATTGTAGCCTGTAGACAATATCCTCTTATCCCTGACAATCACAGCACCGACCTTATTTCGCAAGCAAGTGGAGCGTTTTGCAACAACTGTGGCAATCTCAAGGAAATATTCATCTATACTTGGTCTGTCAGTCATCGTTTAAGAGAAACAATAAGTAGTATATATAAGTTATAGCGTATGGGTTGACAAGAGCAGCACTATAGATTCAAAAGAGTGTTGTACAGTAATTTGGAGTATATAATATGGAAGTCGGTTTGACTGAACGTTTGGATTCTTTTGTAAGAAGCCACAATGATAAGCAACTTGCAGCGATACCACTTGCATTGTTCCTTGTAGCACTTGTGATACTTGGGATCATGTTTGTAAGTAGCGGTGCGCCTGTAAAGCTTGGAATGGAATTTGAGGGTGGAACTATGATATCTGCAGCAACAAGTGAAAGTGCTGCATCCCTGGAAACAAAATACTCCGACTATCCAATTATAGACGTCCGTGAAGCAGGCTCAAGGGCTATAATGCAGTTTGGGCCAATGAGCAATGAGCAACAGGGCGAACTAGTAAAAGAGGTTACAGATACATATTCCAGTGTTGAGATCAAGCAGATAGGGCCGGTGTACGGAACAGCTTTACAAAAACAGGCACTAAATGCTGTAATAATATCATTCATTGGAATGGCCATTGTAGTATTTTTGATATTCAAGACCTTCGTACCATCTTTTGCAGTAGTGATTTCTGCATTTTCAGATATAATAATAGCAGCAGCTTTTATGTCCATATTTGGCATTGAACTTTCACTGGGAACCGTAGCAGCACTTTTAATGATTATTGGTTATTCCGTAGATAGTGACATACTACTAAATACCCGTGTATTGAAACGAAGAGGAACTCCGCAGGAAAACATCTCCAATGCAATGCATACGGGAGTTACAATGACTACCACAACCCTTGCAGCACTTGTGGTTATGTACATTGTTTCAACTTATTCATATCTGATCAGCTCATCATTTTCGCAGATCACATTACTATCCGATATATCTATTGTTCTGATATTCGGACTTGTAGCTGATCTTCTTAATACATGGATGCTGAACACATCCATACTCAGATGGCATGTGGCAAAGGCAGGCAAGAGGCGAAGAGCATGAGAGAAGAAGACGAGCAACAAAGCCTGTTCAAGGATCTGAGAGTAATAGCATTTATACTTGTATTGCTGGGGTCAGTGTTCTTCATACAGCCATGGTACGTACCAGGAGAAGGATTTACAACAGATCTCAACTATGGACTTGACCTTGAAGGTGGTTCATGGCTCCAGATAAAGCTTCAGGGTGCAGTTACACAGCTTGATGCTGACATGAACATTCTATCCAAAAAGCTAATCGAAGATGGCATTGATGAAAGCATTGACATTAAAAGTATCGAAGAGGATCAAGGGACATATTCGGTCACATTCACAACAGAAAAACTAGTGACAAATGACGAAATTGATATATTGGCCATTGGGCAAAGTAATATCAGACGCAGCAATAATGTCAGTAACGTAATACTTTACACATCCAAATCAGGAATGATAAGCAGTTATCTTGCAGATAGGCTGACTACTGAAGTTATTCCAGAAGCAACTACCGATGGAACAGAGTACGAGATTCGAACAGCCATATCACAAGAGGATCTAAGCGACCTCATGGCAGAAGTTGGCGGATACATTGTAGAAGATATCAGAGGGAATCCAATATACAAGGAAGGAGTAAGAACCGAAACCCGTGATATGACAAAAGAAATACTCAGCGACAAGATAAATTCCATTGGACTTAAGGATATACCAGTAAAAACAGTTGGTGATGACTATATCCTCATAGATTTTGCAGGAATTGACCTTGCAACTGCAAAAGATATTGCAGAAAAACCAGGTAAATTCGAGATTCGTATTGCCACAACAGAAAATGAATCCGTACACGCAATCTATGGAGATGAGATCCAGAGTGTTGGCATTGCCGGTTATAACGACAATGATGGTCAATGGTTCACACCTTTCACACTCACTGATTCAGGAGCAGTTGCACTTCAGGAAGTTGCTATTGAAACAGGAGCTACCAGAAACCCACTTTCGCACAACCTTATAATGTATCTTGATGACAATGAGGTGTACAGTGCTCCCCTTAGTCCCTCTGCAGCGGCGAACCTTGATAAAAGCCCTATTTATTCATGGCAGGCATCCACCGGAGGAGATGAGGAAAGTAAAAAAAAGGCAGAGCAGCTTCATATCCACTTAAGAGCAGGGGCTTTGCCAGTAAATGTAGAGCTCATAGGATCAGGACATGTTGATGCTACCCTTGGAAAACAGTTCAAGACCCAGTCATTGATCGCCGGACTTCTTTCATTGTTAGCTGTTGCCTTTGTTGTTTACAGAAGATATGGCAAACCGGAAATACTAATTCCAATGGTAGGAACTTCCATCAGTGAAGTTATAATGATCCTTGGTTTTGCAGGAGCTATCGGATGGCAGCTCGACCTTCCAAGTATAGCAGGTATTATAGCAGCCATTGGAACTGGGATTGATCACCTTGTCATTATTACTGATGAGGTACTCTACGAAGGCAAATTGCCTCCTAGAAAAGTATACATTTCCAGGATCACCAAAGCATTCAGCATAATATTTGCTGCTGCAGCAACAACTATTATTGCAATGTCCCCACTTGTACTCATGGGATTTGGTGCACTCAAAGGGTTTGCCATCACCACTATCATAGGTGTTCTCATAGGTATTCTCATTGCAAGACCAGTATACGGAAAGGTTATCCACGAAGTTCTTGAATCCAGTGGAAATAAGAACAAAGAATAAGAACAAAAATACAGGTGTGAATAGTGAAAGATATATGGACTGTAAAATATCGGCCCGATAGTCTCGATGAAATTATCGGGAACGAAGAGTCTTTCGACATGATAAGGAAACTTGTACATTCCAATAATCTACCACACCTTGTATTTCATGGGCCTGAAAATACAGGAAAAACTTCTGCAGGCATGGCCCTGGCTCATGAGATATATGGAGAAGATTACCAACGAAATTTCACTTATTTTAATGCATCTGACTTTTTTGAGCAGGGAAAGGGCTACTTGGTGCGGGAAAAAAGGTTCATACGTATATTGGGCACAGATGATCCGAAGAAAATCAGAAAAAGTGTGATCAATATATTCAAAGAAGTCATTAATGAATACGCCAGTATGGGACCTATTGACTCGGACTATAAGATCATATTCATAGACAGTGCTGAAACCCTGAATTCAGATTCGCAGCATGCACTCAGAAGAATAATGGAAAAATACACTGCAAATTGTCGATTCATCCTCTCCACTACACAGCCATCAAAGCTCATAGCACCCCTTAGGTCAAGAGGACTGGAATTATTCTTCACCCATGTATCAGCAGACAAGCTTGCAGCTTTCATAAGAAAAGTTGCTGATGCCGAGAATGTATCAGTAAGTGAAGATGGAATCGATGCACTAACATACCATTCCAAAGGAAATGTTGCAAAGGCTCTGCATACTTTACAGATTGCCTCACTTAAACCCGGTATAGAAAATATCGGACCTCAGGAAATATATGATTCTGCATTAAAAGATAAGTCAGAGAATATAATCAAGTTATTCGAAGCAACCCTTGCAAAAGATATACTCGAAGCAAGGAAATTCATTGATAAGAACATACTTGAAGACGGATTCTCAGGCAGAGAGATTCTTCTTCAGCTCCATAAAATGGTAGTCTCTTCGAATGAGAATGATGAAACTATTGCCAAATGGATTATCAAAATCGCAGATACAGATTATTATCTTACGGAATCTGCCAATGACAGAATACAGATAGAAGCACTTGTTGCAGGATTCTGCAGATGAAGATAACGATTCTTTCAAAAATAAATGTCCGTGTTTGAAAATGACACCACAAAATAATCCTAATTTTAAAATTGTATGCCAAGTGCTTCTGGAAATGGCATTAAAGGGCGAAATAAATGATGATAAACAGTTAAGCTCAATTAAGAAAAAATTATCAAAGCAGTATAAACTTTCCGGCATTCCCAAAAATGCAGATATAATTGCCATGGGAAACGAGGCAGAGCAGATCAAGGTCAGAGATATGCTACAGCGAAAACCTGTACGCACCATCTCAGGAGTGGCTGTGATAGCAGCCATGACATCACCTGCACCATGCCCGCACGGAATATGCACACCATGCCCAGGAGGGCCTGATTCAGAATTCTGCTCACCACAGAGCTACATGGGCCAGGAACCTTCCACCATGCGAGCCATTCAGAACGAATACCATCCATACAAAATAGTCTCCACCAGGCTCAAGCAGCTTAAAAATATAGGCCATGACGTTACCAAGGCCGAACTAATTGTGATGGGAGGAACTTTCTCAGCCAGATCTATAGACTACCAGGAATGGTACACAAAAAGCTGCATTGAAGCAATGAATGACTTTTACAGCACAGAATGGCGCAATGAAGTGGATGCAATTGGAAAAAAAGTACCTTACATCACACTGGAAGATGTGCAGCTTGTCAATGAAACTGCAAAGGTGCGAAATACAGGAGTAACATTTGAGACCAGACCAGATTGGATAAGTACCGAACATGTAGACAGAATGTTGAATCTCGGTGCAACCAAGGTCGAAATTGGAGTACAGAGTACCTATGAATTTGTCCTGACACGCATGAAAAGAGGACATACTGTAGCAGAGAGCGTTGAAGCGAACAAAATACTGAGAGACAGCGCCCTTAAAGTTGGCTTTCACATGATGCCCGGACTCCCTGGAATGGATATGGAAAGGGATATACGGAACTTCAAGCGTCTCTTTGATGACCCAAACTTCAAACCTGATTATCTAAAAATATACCCGACACTTGTTACTGAAGGAACAGAATTGCATGAGATGTGGAAGCGAGGAGAATATACTGCACTTGGAGATGAAGATGCAACAGAACTTCTGGCGAAAATAAAATCATACATACCAAAATGGGTACGTTTACAAAGGATACAGAGAGACATACCTGCACAGCAGATAATTGCTGGTGTAAGAAAGAGCAATATTAGGCAGCTTGCACACGAAAAATTATTACACAATGACGGTAAATGTCGCTGTATAAGATGTCGGGAAGTAGGACATAATATCCTGAAAGACCGACACCCAAGCGTTGAAAATATTGAGCTTACAGTTGAATCCTATGATTGTTGCGATGGTAAAGAGCATTTTATCTCATTCGAAGATACTACAAATGATATATTGATAGGATTCCTGAGACTTCGGTTCCCCGGGTCATCACATCGATCTGAACTACACAACTGTGCTCTTGTAAGAGAACTACATGTTTATGGAACTGCAGTATCAGTTGGTGAGGGAGCAAGGAATAATGATTGGCAGCACAGAGGATATGGATCTGAACTGATAGCCAGTGCTGAGAGAATATCTTACGAAAAAGGCTATAGTAAAATCGCAATTATAAGCGGAATTGGTGTCCGGGAATACTACAGAAAAATGGGATACCAGCGTGATGGGGCGTTTATGTGCAAGCAGCTTAATGAAGTATAAATGTATTGTTCATACAGCACACATACGAAAAAGATTAATATACATTAAAACACCTGTTGCTTAGCAAACACGACATATATGAAATGGGTAATAGGTCAAAAGGGAGAGAGACAGTGGCGACGGTATCAATAGATAGTGAGGTTTGCGAACAGATCCTTCAATCTCTAAAAGAAATTAATTCAAAGCTCGACAAATTAGTAGTTCAAACTGAACCAATCCCACCAAAGATCAAACAGCTGGATATTGTGGATTCAATGGATGTTATGACCTTATTATCATTACCCGACCATCTGCGCACTACAGCAACTACACTTTTTGAAATCGGCCCGGCTACTGCAGAAGAGATAGCTACAAGCACAAAGAAAGAAAGAGCAGTTGAAAGCAATTACTTAAATCAACTAGTTAGAATGGATCATGTCGAAAAGTATCGAACTGGCAGAAAGGTCTATTTCCAGATTAAAGATAATGCATAAAGATAATGTATATATTTATTAAATAACATAATTAATTTATACAAGAGGTTAAAATGGCACTCTGTTTGGCAGTTCATTCATCAAAAGGCGGAAGCGGAAAAACAAGTATTTCAATTAATCTGGCTGCAGCCTACGCTTTGGAAGGAAAAAATGTTTGTTTGATAGACATTGATATGAGGGGGCCATCTTTATACACATTTTTTGATGCAAAGCCCCCTTTATGGATCAATGATTTTCTTTCAAAAAAATGTGGGATGATGGATATCGTGGAAGATGTCAGTAGTCGTTTTCAAACGAGTGGTAAATTCTTCGTGGCTTATGCGAATCCGGAAATTAAGGAAATCAGAGATTTTGCATGCCAAGATAGAAGCTGGCAATCCAAAGCACTTAAAACTCTCATCAGTGGGAAAAAAGAATTGTTTGCCAATGGAATAGATGTCGTGATATTTGATACCAGCCCAGGGGTTGAATATGAATCTGTTAATGCAATCGCTGCATCAGATATGGTATTGGTCACACATAATTCCACAAATGTCAGCCTGAATGCAATAGAACAGCTTATAACCGGCATATACAATCCTCTGAGTAAGAAAGTGGCGCTAATCAATAATATGTGTCATGGAAATATTATGAACAGTATTGTCGAAGAGGAAGTTTTTGGAATACCAATACTGGAAAATATCTCCTGCATGTGTGACGTTGCAGTGAAAAGCAATAATCAAGTACTTGTGATTTCCGAACCACAACACTGGTTTTCTAGATCCATAATCAATATCAAGGATAAGCTGGAAAGATTCCAGTAATTCACTTTTTAAATCGAATAACAAGCTATTTGATAAATATTTCATTGATCACTTGTTAGAATTTTCTTCTTCGATAATACTTTGAACATCATTATACAGATAGTCTTCCAGATCCTTACTTTTCTTATTAGCAATATCAGATTCAATGTCGTCAGAGGAGAGAACTACATCCCTGAGCACAGAGAAGAAGAAATAGGCTATAAATGTTGTAATCAGTGCCAAAACCATGCGTTCTAGCGGATACATGTAGATAACTGACATAAAATCATCCGCAGAGATATCATATATATAATTATAAGCAATGCTTCCTGCAAGATGATCTGAAAGAATTCCCATTATTGCAGCATAGAACAAAGAGATCAACATATACGCTTTTGTACCTACAAATTTCAGGCTGTGCCTGCTGACAAACAAAAATGAGAGCAGGACAAGTACATGGAACCATGGATACAAATATGCACTTCTACCTGTGTCAAACATGAACCATGCTATTACCAATGCAAAAAAAATGCCTGCAACCAGCTTATACTGTTTGTTTATAACAAAACCTGAGACCATTGAGCAGATTATCAAAAAAAATGAAGAACACATATTAAAGGAGTTTTTGCTAATATATCCAGGACTATTCAGTTCATGCAGGAACATACCTGAAGCAGAAACAACACTACCCCACAGAGGGCCAAAAAGCATACCATTTAAAGAGGCAAATGTAACCAGAGAACTAATTCTGTAACCTTCCAATCCGATAACATTATGAAGATCGGGGAAATAGCTTGAAAAGTAAGTCAGAACTACACCGAATATCAAGTAAATGATTTTTGCATCGTTTTTGATTTTTATATTTGAAAATCGCATCGGCATAGTGTTTACTAAAAGGACTGTTTTTTATAAATAAGTTAACAGTCTAATATAATAATAATAAGTTAAGAAACGTGGCGCATTGTGCCAAAAATATTATGGACATATGAATTTAACTGTATATCAGTATATACACATATTTTAGAATTGATTTTTACTTTTTTATGCAGAGTTAAATACAAATATAGATAATAAATAAAAATTCTCAATATACATATTCATAAGTATCAAATTATAAAATATCACATAATTTTTAGAGTTAAACTGCCTATATAGAAATGAATATGAAGAGAAGGATTAACCAATATACCCCAACAGTATAAATAAAAACAAAAGTTATACTATTGGACTAATTTATAGCATTGACATACATTTAGTTTAACAAACTTTAAATACGACTTTGTATATACACATGTTTAGCAC
>Ga0102926_1001398_pt1 | contig 14217 bp, 7 predicted proteins | sample SalPonR1_A_D2_MG_FD_78173 | JGI IMG/M metagenome (GOLD analysis project Ga0102926, IMG submission 78173) | Salt pond soil microbial communities from South San Francisco under conditions of wetland restoration - Salt Pond MetaG R1_A_D2_MG | ecosystem: Environmental > Aquatic > Marine > Intertidal...
CGCTTGGCTGACGGCACAGAGACGCGCAGCTATAGTCAGAAGGAATTGGACCAAATTTTCCGCGATATAAATATTCAAGTGAATGGGTTTAAGGCTATCAATTACGTGCCGTACTATATGCTACGTTTATTTGGTTGGTGGGCTTGGCTACAGCGAAGAAAAGAGGAAAAGCAAGACAAAAAATGAGCAGCAACTACCTAAAAAAAATGTACAACAGTACAAATCAAAAACCAGAGGCTTCTGTGCCTGACAAAAATCCTAATCGTGTTAGTGGGGGTTTAAAGGCACAGGGCCAAGACAGTTTTACTATGCTCGACGAATCAGGATACGAAAAAGAAATCCCGACCCAACGCTACGTAAAGAGTCTTGAAGAACAGGTGAGAAAGTTGCGCGACGACACAAGTCTTATGCAGAGAAAAATGGCAAGACAGGACACTAATGTACAACGCCTGTCTGCTATTGTGGACCAAGTAAAAAACAGACGCTAATCTTTATAGCCGGGCCCTTTAACAACTTTTCCTGACTCGTTGATATAACGACTTTTGGGTGGTTTCGGCTCCTTTCTTTCTATCTCAGTATCCCTTGGATCAGGGGCTTGCGTTGCTCCTTTGGGGTCTAAGAACATCTTAATCCAGTCTAACATTTCTTTATCCTCCTGTGTGTATACTTATAGTCTACCTATACCCTGGCTTGAACTTGCGGTTAAATTCCATACTTGTTTACGTTCAACGCCTTTTCTTTGGGCAAAGCGCTTAACATCACAGTGCTCGCAAACGTGAAAGAAATTGTTGTTAAGTCGGACCGGGTCCATACTTCCTCTAGGGCGTAAGAACTCCGCGTCGCAGTTATCACACCGTAGTTTCACAAACGTAACGTTACGAAAGTATCCGTGCTCTACGCCAAGTTTAGACTTGCGAACGTGTTTTCTTTTATGAGATTCTTCACCTAAGTACATAACTGTATTTACATTAAGATTATAAAATTAACAACTAAATACTATAGCAAAAAGGTAACCTACCAAGTAACTTACGGAGTAAAACAATGGCAAGACAAATAGTCGATATCGGTGTAGAAGGCAATGACGGGACCGGTGATAGTATACGCGAATCGTTTCGCAAGGTTAACACTAACTTTCAAGAGATATATGCAGTAGTAGGTAAAGGTGGGCAAATTACCTTTAACTCACTCGGCGACGTAGATAACGGAACAAATGCTGATAACGATTATCCTCAAGGCAACGGACAAGAAATATATCTTCCTGTTGTAGCACCCGACGGCAGTGGTATTAAAACACTTCGTCTTGCATCTGACGAAATCGACAACAGCGGCCAATCAACTAACGAAGAGCCAACTGTAACATACGGAATTACAAACAACGAACTCATTCTTAGGACAGCAAACGCTAAAGTGAACCAGGACAGTTCGCCAACATTAGGCGGTCCTCTTGATGCTGCAAACGGAGCAATCGCTAACGTCTCAATCACAGATGATGCTGTAACCGACTTTAATAGCACTCATCAAGCGCAGATTACTCTCGACGACTTAGTTATTGACAAAGGGTTTGCTGATGCAACGTACTACCGCCGTCAAGTAGCAGGCGACTACGTTAACATTCGTCCAGAACCTGTTGATACTACAGATTATTTTAAAGACTTTACGATTAACGGCAACATTGCAAGCATCCCTGATCACGGTATTACACAAGGATCAACTGGTGCAGGATGGTTCTACTCAACTACTGGTGATGCAATTGATTGGATTCGTACCATAACCTTGCAGAGCGGAGCAAAACAGTCAGAGTCTGGGACCTTGTCAGAAGGGCAACCTGTGTACATCAGACGTCGTGACGACGACTTAATTGAATTTTACCTTAACGAAGCAGATGCACTCGAAGAAGATGACACTCTTCGAGAAGAACTTCGTTTAAAGTTATCAGGCGGATCAGGGACACAAACTATTGAAAATCCTTACTTTGACCCAACGCTTACAGGAAACTGGGTGTCAAACGAAGCACTTCCAAGGAATAGTGTTGTTCGTCGGCAAGGTGACACTATGGAAGGGGATCTGTTTCTTAGTGATCACCCTGGTTACTTAGCAGGAGCAGGGACACCAAATGGCGTAGACGATTTGCAAGCAGTATCAAAGCTATACGTTGACAGCCAATCAACCGAAAGCTCAACCAGCTTATTTGTTAGTACACAAGGTAGTGACGATCAGACAAACACTTCAGTAGGGCGCAGAGGCAGAAGCTTATTCTTTGCATATAAGTCTGTAACAGCAGCGGCCCGTCAAGCTGAAGCTATTCAGCTTGCTTCTAGGTACGAGCCTGGACCGTTTATGCAGGACATTACCTATACTGAGGTTAGTGGACAGACTGTAACCACAACAAACTCAACTGTCTCAGTCGCTGAAGTAGTTAACGTAACTTCAGAAGACCTCGAAGTTCAGACTCTGGTTGACGCAAACCTACAATTTATCATTGCTGAAGTAGCTGCTTGGTTTGACCAGAACATCAGTACCCAAGCAACTACTACGGTTGGAACTCCTAGCGTGACTGTAGACTGGTCGTCTGTGTCTTACGACTACGATGTCTTAAAAGAAGAAGTGACTCGTATTGTTAACGCTGCTATTCTTGACCACCTATCAGGACCTAATGCAAACTTGCTCAGCAAACGAGTAGGTCAAGAGTACTTTGCTCAACCTGATTTAAAAGAAAGCGCAGGCTTAACTGAAGAGGTATACGAATCTGCAATTGTAAGAATAAACGATATTGTTGCCTCAGTGTTAACGAATAGCTCAGGTGCACCGTTTACTGCACTACAAACTGACTTTGAACAAGTTTTCCTTACCTTATCAGCTGGCGTCCCAGACGCTGCTGATGAGACCAGCATCGAAGGAAACTTCGATGTTATGAAATCTATTGTGGCTCAAGGAGTATTTTCTGCCCCAGTTGACGTTCCTGGTGACAGATACTCAATTGATATTACAAACGGCTCTAACGACTTTGTAGACCAAGGCGATCCGCAAAACAGAGATCTTCGTGTAGGCAAAGTAGTAGTTGGTAAGACCAGCGGAGCAATTGGTAGGATTGTGACCTATACCGAAGGTGGCGGCGTTAATGACGACACGATAACGCTCGACCTGCTAGCACCGGTTGAATTTGTTCGTGGTGAACAGTTAGAGTTTGGAAACGCGACTAAAGAAAGAAACATCAGTATCAAGGTCGAGTCAGGTATCTATTACGAGGATTTCCCTGTCCGTTTGCCAACAAACACCTCTGTAGTAGGCGACGAATCACGACGATGCATTTTGCGTCCTAAGCGTAGTACAAGCCAATCGCCGTGGGCTGGTGTTTACTTCTATAGAGACTCAGAATTTGACAACTTGCGTGGCGATACTGGCAGTGTAACCGGGATACCAGACCCGAACTTGCCTGTTAACGGCACAGCTTACACTGACCCTGTAACAGGGCTGCAAGATGGATTCTTTGGTAGACACTACCTTAATGATCCTACTTTAAGCAAGAACGTTGACGATAACGGCAGTCTTGCTGTGACAAAAACAGACAACCCGGGAGGTTACACCGACGGTGTTGTCCTAATCGAAAGAAACAAGGAGTTTGTTGTTGCTGAAACTATTGCATGGGTTGAAGAAGCAGTATCTGTGGGCGATGCCGGATTCGGCTTTACATTCAACACTGAGGCCAGCGACATCTTTAATCGGTCGTTTAGACAGATCGTAGACAGTGTAGCTGCTGACCTAGAAGCAGGCGGCAGTGAAAACATCCTTAAGCAACAAGGCGAGTTGTTTTACAACATGCCTAGTATCTACCAAGATGCAACTGACCAGGCAATTAGTTACATGGTTTCTGTATGGAAGGACGTACTAAAGAACGTACAATATACTAGACCGAGTGATGTAGACCCGTTTATAGGAGCAAACCATCCAACTCAGTACACTAACAACGATCTAATAGTTAACGACGAAGTGTTTGACGTTGACACTGATTCAGGAATTGTGTTAGACTTAGCTGCACTATTACAATTTTTCTTTGCTGCTCAATTCAATCCAGCTAAACTAGCTAGCCAAGTAGACTGCTTCTTGCTTAATGATTCTTCTATGATTAGAGGCATTACTGTGCAGGGCCACGGAGCCTTTGCAGCAGTCCTTGACCCAGAAGGCCAAGTTCTTAATAAAGCGCCGTTTGTCCATACCTCATTAACATTCTCACAGAGTATTAACAGGCAAGCATTCCGTGGCGGCTTGTTTATCGATGGTTTTTGTGCAAATACTCCTCTAACTGTAGTAAGTTCTATCGACAGTCTTACTCTGAACGTTAAAGCAGATCCTGACTCTGCACTTGAACTCAGAAAACCTCTAACTCCTGCTCCGTTTTACATCGATGGCTTCAGGTACCAGGTTAATGATGTTCTTAACTACGACCCAGGAGCCGCAGGAGGTGCTGAAGCAACTCTTGTTCTTGACCCGCAGTCTGGCAGGAGAGACCAAAACGGTGATTACCTTGGATTCCAAGAAACGATAGGCGGTGGTTTTGACATTACGCTACAAACACCAGGAAGCAGGACAGTAGAAACTAACGACTTGGCACTTGTAAACGATTTAGGTTACGGTGTTGCCACAGCAAACGGAGGCCAGGTAATAGCAGCCTCAACGTTTACTTACTACTCTTATGCAGGTTACCTGTCAGATACAGGCTCACAAATAAGATCTGTGAGCGGTGCAAACTCTTATGGCGTAAACGGTATTGTTGCTGTAGGGTCTGACCCTAACGAAGTACCAGACGACGTTGTTCTTGTTAACGACGGTGCTCAAGCGGCGCGGACCTTTTCAGCAGAAGTTGTGCTAAACTTTGACAGTAATATCAGTGTTGCAGCAGACGACAGCATCACCCAAGTTGGTGCATCAGGCACAGGCGACGTAGTTTTCCCAACAAACGGGAAGCAAGTTTTTCTAAAGAACGTAACTGGTGTGTTTAATACTGTAGGAAACATAGAAGTTAACACAACAGATAGCGGAATAGCCCCGAGCAACGTAGATACTAACAATTACTCTAACCCAGAAGGTAGGCTAGCTATACACTTTTACGAAACAGAGTTCACACCGACTGCTCGAGGCGACCTTAGCTACTACCACGACGATCCAGGCGCTGCTGGGTCTATCTCACGCTACCAGATAACTACAGTTGACAAACTAGCAGGTATCGTAGTAGACGGGCACACTATAGACGATACGTTGTACACGTATACTGCGATATCGCGCGTTGGCGCAGAGGTATCCGGTACTGGCGCAATCTTATTAATTGAAAAAGTTCAAAAAAACGGCGGAGAGTATATTGCCAAGGTATTTAATGGTGCGAGTGGTTCAGACTACAAGGTTGGTGACACGTTTGATATCTTAGGCACTGACTTAAACGGTTCTTCTCCTACTCACGATGCTACAGTAACAGTAGAAGAAGTAAGTATCAGCCAGGCCGATCAAGACGCAGGGTTAGCAACTGGTACAATTTCTAGACTCAGTGTCACAGGTACTATTAACGTTGTTGCAGGACTTACACCACAGCGAAGCGGCCAGGTATTCCGTGCAAACTTCTCAACAAGTAACGACGAGTTCAACCCGGACGGGTTACTTGACCCAGTTCCAGCCAGCAAGCCGTTGATGATTCGTTCAAGCAGAAACTTTGTATTTGACAGAATTCGAGACACAGAGCGTCTCACTATACGCCCAAGTACTGCTATCAACTTTAACGAACAACCAGAATTCACATATCGTGCAATTAGTTTTGGCAGCGAGAACGCTATAGGTAATAGTGTAGGTACCGACAGTGTTTACGCAGGTACTGATATCCCGTTTGATTTCATTAAGTTAGTTGTAGACAACGCAAGAAAAACAGAGAACGGTACGGCCCTTACGCCGTCTGTAAGCTCAACAACTCTTGGTAACACAGCAGGCGACACTACTATTGCGATAGGGGTTCTAAGCGACAGAGCAGACATTTATCGTCTAAACAATAACCAAGACACAGACCTAGCATATCGTCCACCGTTTAACAACAACGCAGGTATCGAGTTAGAATACACTAACGAACTTCCTATGATCGTTACTTGGCAGGGGAAGAAACACTACGCTTATAACTACCGTGAAGTTCTAGACTCAGGTTCTTTAGACATACAATCTGACTTTGACAGTGACGCACACTCGTTTGCTCTAGTAGATCTAGCTGAGGTCAAAGGAGGTGAGTTTGAACTAAGTGGTCCAACGACCTTTGACAGACTAGGACCTAGTTTAGACGTAGTAATTGTAAGACAGGTGACCAGCGGTGCTACTGGCAAGGTGCAGCTCAACGGCGTTGGCACTACTGTAATGAAGTTGTATGACCTAAGTGGAACCTTTAACAGTACAAACGACCTAGAAATCAGCGACGACAACGGGTTATCATTTAGCCCACTGTTAGATGACAACAGTAGCCCGGTTTCTATTAACAGCATTGACATTCGTAACACGAATCTAACTGGGCAAGCAACTGGTATAGCTGATCCGTTAGACACCACAGCAGGTGACATCGTTACTCTTCGTGCTACAGTGCAAGACGGCTCGCCAGCAGTAATCACAGTCAACATTTCTGTTGTAAGAGCAACAGGTCACGAATTTAACGACGTTGGTACTGGATCGTACAACGACACAAACTTCCCTAACGTAGTGCTAGGTGACGCAGTAAACGAGCCGAGTACAGACAGTCAGGTACAAGAGCGTGACAAAGGACGGGTATTCTATGAAGCTACTGATCAAGACGGCTTGTTTAGAGTAGGTCGATTCTTTACTGTTGACCAAGGCACAGGAATTGTTACAATCGCAGCGAATATAGCGTTGTCAAACGTCGACGGTATAGGTTTTAGACGCGGTGTAGTTGTTACTGAGTTCTCAACTGACACAGCAATGGCAGACAACGCAACAGACGCAGTACCAACAGAAAGTGCTGTGCGCGGTTACGTTAGCAGAAGACTAGGTATTGACCAAGCAGGTAACGCTATTTCTAACCCGCTTGGACCGAGCTTGATTCCTGCTAACGGATCTGTAGCAATGACCGGAAACCTAAGTCTAGGTGGGTTTACCGCAACAAACCTTGCTCCAGTTTCTGGTTCTACAAACCCAAGTAGTGCAGTTCCTAAGTCTTACGTCGATTCAGTTTCTGAGGCGTTCAACAAGTTTGCTGATATGCGTGACGTTGAGATCAATACCGCAGGCAGTGACCAGTTCATCGGCCTAACTGGTGCGAAGATTATCTACATCCTTACTAGCACGTTGTCAGGGAACTTTAACATAGGAGAAACGCTAACAAACGCAGGACAGACAGCAGATTACGGTACTATTGTCGGAAGGAAAGCAGATACTGACTTAAACCTTGGTAACATACTGGTGGTAACATTTACGCCAGGCACCGACACGTTTAACGAGGTTAACGCAAGCGACCCAGCAGTAACTATTTTTACAAGTACCAGCAGTGGTGATGTTCAAAACGGACCGTTTGACGAAGTTATAAACTTATCTGAGAACCCAACAAACGACGTACAACTAACAGTGGTAAGGCCAAATAACGACGGCACAGACCCGACCGCGTTATACAACTTGCAAATTAAGCCAAACATTATTAGCAACAGTAACATTAGTTCGTCTGCTGGTATAGCACAGTCTAAGCTAACTTTACAGCCAGCTGTTTCGGCAAATAGCGCGCCAACCGGCGGCGCAGCAGCTATCCAATCTGCGCTTGGTTTGTCTAGCTTCGACAGTGCGACCTTTACTGTCACTAACGGGTGGGTTTCGCTCAGCAACAACAGTATTAGTGTAACCAACCTAGAGCAAATCCCAACAGACACTGTACTAGGCAGAAGTGCAGGAGGATCAGGCAACGTTAGCGCGGTAGCGTTTAGTACTGTTGTCGACCAAGGTGGTGGACTAAGAGCAGCAGACTTCCCATACACTGACGCAAGCGGTGTTGAGAACGCCGGCAACTTTACTAGCGCAGGTGCGCTAACCAGAGTTGGAACTGACGACTTTACTGTTGTTCCTATTACAACAACAGGCGGGAACAACAGTCTAGTCAAAACGTCTTCGACTGGTCGAGTTGTAGCAAACGATGTTGCTATCGGCAAAGATAACTCGTTTGTTGTACTAAGCACCTTTAATACAAACGGGTTGCGAGTTACTACACCAGCAGGCGGCACAATACTCACATCACAAGGTTCAACGAACCCCGAGGTTAACATTCCAGGAAACCTCGATATTGGAGCAACCGGTGTAACGCAGACTACTCTTCAGTCAAACTCAGGACTAAGCGGAGAAGGATGGGTTTCTAGCGACTGGGCTCGACATAGCTTTATTGAAGCTGTAAGTGAGAGCGGCTTGGCTAGTACAGGTATTTCAATCGGCGGAGCTAGTGGTAAATCTGGAGTTGGGCAAGTTGGTATTGTTACTGCGAAGACAAGCAATAACACAAGCCCGGTTCCATTCTTATTCTCTAGTGACGGTGTAGAGCCAGACATTAACAGTCAATACGACATCGGTATTTCTTCGTCGCGTTACAGGAACTTGTGGATTAGTAACGTAGACGCCAGTGGGACAATGCAGGTCGACAGTACCCTTACGGTAGGCGGCACTAGTGCCCTAAACGGTAGTACAACAGTTACTGGTACGCTAACAGTCAATTCCGGCAACCTAAACGTATCTAACGGAACTGCTAGTGTGTCTGACACGCTTACTGTCGGAGCACTAAACAACACTGGTAACACGACATTAGGCTCGGCGGTATCACAAGATACGCTGTCAGTAAACAGCAGCGTAGTTACTAGTGTATTACCGAGAACAAACGTTAACGCTAATGACAGCGGTCTTGATTTAGGTAGCAGTGCAAGAGCTTGGGCTAACGTATACGCAACAACGTTCCACGGTGACGGCAGTCAGTTAACAGGTGTCGCTGCCTCAGACGCAGACACGTTCGATGGCTTAGAGTCTAGTCAATTCTTACGCTCTGACCAAAACGACGTAATGGACGCCGGGGCAACTACAATACTAACACTCTTGTGCGACAACACAGGCGAAGCTGTGCTAAACCTGCACGGAGAAGATCAAGGCACAGGTAAGCTATTTGTCGGCCAAAGTATCACCCACGGCGGCGGCATCGAATACAACGGCGACGGCACTCCTGCTACCTCTGGCGCCGGTAGTGACTTTATTACCTTGTTTAGACGCGACAACGGCACAAACTTTTGGACAGCACGTAATCACTTTGGTGATAACGATTGGGAGTTTAGAGGTGATGTGACCGCAGCTACGTTTACAGGTAACGGTTCGGCTGTTACGAATGTAAATGCTAGTCAGTTAGACGGAAAACTACCAAACAACGCAGTAGCAGCTAACTCAATAGTAAGTCGTGACAGTTCTGCTGACATATCTGCTAACAGATTCCGTTCATCGTACAGTGTAACAAACAGTAACATCGGGTTTATAATGACGCAGGTGAACACCAGTACCAATGATTACATTAGACCTAGCACCCCTGCTCAGTTTAGGGCAGCAGTTACTGACGGCTTTTATGTGTCGGGTTCAGCAGGTGACTATCTTTCTGCTACAACTGATGATACCGCGAACGGCAAGATAACTATTTCTAAAAACATAGCCGCAGGTGCTATTTATAGCGGTGGCCAGTTAGAATTAAGAACTCTTGATGGTTCAGATGCTTCGATGGGGTTCCACCGCAGTGGGTTTACAGCAGCTCAGCTAAGGCACGAGGACAACGGATTAATACTCAGCGGAAGTTCTAGGACGGCGTCAGCTGACTTCACTGCAACAGGCGATATAATCACGTTGTCTGACAAACGTATGAAAACCAACGTTACTACGGTAACGGATGCCTTAGGTAAGATTTGTGCAATACGCGGTGTTACATACAACAAAGTCGACGAAGAAGAAGGCGCACAAAAGCACCTAGGTGTTATTGCTCAAGAACTGTTAGACGTGATTCCAGAGGCAGTTAAGGGAGGGCCAACTGAAGACAACCCAGACGGTCATTACTCTGTAGCTTATGGTAACATCGTAGGTCTACTTATCGAAGGTATTAAAGAGCAACAAAAGCAGATTGACGCATTAACTGAGACTGTAAACAAACTAAGTCAATCAAAGTAAAAGAATTTATGTAGGGATAGCCCTACATAAATATTATAACAAAATAGGATGTGTTGTCAACGAAATTACAAGTATTAAAAGGATCGAAGTGTGACATTTTTAGCAACTAACTTTAACGAGACCAGAGCGACGACGAGTCCTAACGGCATCCCTTTCATGTACGGGACCGGCGACAATACTACTTTACCTGGACCAGAAACAAAGATAACCGCAAGTGACGGAGCACAGAACGACGAGTTTGGCTCTGCAGACACAGTAGCAGTAGGCTCTGATAGGATTGTCATAGGGTCACCGTTCGACGACGATGCCGGCGGAGCTTCGGGCAGTGCTTACATATTCGACCTTGACGGTAATTTAATAACTAAAATAACAGCGAGTGACGCTGCTGGTAACGACAGGTTCGGCAGAAGTGTAGCTGTAGGGTCAAGTAGAATAGTAGTAGGTGCTTACTTCGACGACGACAACGGATCTAACTCAGGAAGTGCTTACATATTTGACCTTAACGGCAACCAACTGGCTAAGATAACAGCAAGTGACGGAGCGGCAGACGACAACTTCGGCGATAACGTAGCCGTTGGTTCAGGCAGGATTGTAGTAGGCGCGCCGGCTGACGACGACAACGGAACTAACTCAGGAAGTGCTTACATATTTGACCTTAACGGCAACCAACTGGCTAAGATAACAGCAAGTGACGGGGCAGCAAGCGACGACTTCGGGGAAGCTGTGGCCGTGGGTAACGGTAGAATTGTAGTGGGGGCTTTCTTCGATGACATTCCAGATGCTACTAACGCAGGAAGTGCTTACATATTTGACTTAAACGGCAACGAGTTAACAAAGATAACAGCAAGTGACGCTACCGGTTTTGAACAATTTGGTCGTAAAGTAGCAGTAGGAAACGGTAGAATCGTAGTCGGAGCGCCTACTAATGATACTAGCGCTAACAACGGAGGCGCTGTCTTTATATTCGACCTTGAAGGCAACGAACTAGCTAAGATAACAGCAAACGACGCTTCTGACTTTGACTTGTTTGGTGATGCAGTATCTATCGGCAGTGGCAGGATTGTTGTAGGTGCTCCTTTCACAGACGACAACGGAACTGATTCAGGTAGTGCTTACGTATTTGACCTTGAAGGCAACCAACTGACTAAGATACTAGCGAGCGACGGAACAGCCGGCGACGAATTAGGTCAATCTGTAGCAGTCGGCAGTGGCAGGATTGTGGTAGGTGCTCCTAACAATGACCTTGACAAAGGAGCAGTCTACGTATTTTCTACTCCTGACGTTGTAACACCGTACGATGTAAGAGATTGGGAGGATGGGTACTAAAATGGCATTTAGAGACGGGTCTGCACCTGTAGTAGACAGAATAGTTATTGACGATTATGCTACAATAGTACACGGCAGCTTTGGCGTAGGAATCAGTGAAACAAAGATACTAGCAAGTGACGGAGCAGCTGGTGAAAGATTTGGATTTAGTGTAGCTGTTGGTAGTGGTAGAGTTGTAGTAGGGGCGTACCTCGACGGCGACAACGGAAGTAACTCAGGCAGTGCTTACATATTTGATCTTGACGGCAACGAAATAACAAAGATACTAGCAAGTGACGGAGCAGCTGGTGATTTTTTTGGCAATAGTGTAGCTGTTGGTAGTGGCAGGATTGTAGTAGGGGCGCCGTTCAACGACGACAACGGAAGTAGCTCAGGCAGTGCTTACATATTTGACCTTGACGGTAACAAACCGGTCTTCTTACCGGGCAAGATACTAGCAAGTGACGGAGCAGCCGACGATTGGTTCGGCATGAGTGTAGCAGTTGGCTCAGGTAGAATTGTAGTAGGCGCTCCAAATGACAACCCTGGTGGCACAAGGTCAGGCAGTGCTTACATATTTGATCTTGACGGTAACCAATTGGCCAAGATAACAGCAAGTGACGGAGCAGACCTCGACGGCTTCGGCAGGGATGTAGCAGTAGCTAACGGTAGGATTGTAGTAGGTGCTTCGGGCAACGACGACAACGGCGACAGGTCAGGCAGTGCTTACATATTCGACCTTGACGGCAACGAAATAACAAAGATACTAGCAAGTGACGGAGCACCAGTTGATTTTTTTGGTCGGAGTGTAGCTGTAGGCTCAGGTAGAATTGTAGTAGGTGCTCCAGGCGACGGCGACAACAGCGACAACGGCGACGAGTCAGGCAGTGCTTACATATTCGACCTTGACGGCAACGAAATAACAAAGATACTAGCAAGTGACCCGGGCTCTTTCGACGAGTTTGGCAGGGATGTAGCTGTTGGTGGTGGTAGAATTGTAGTAGGTGCGTATCTCGACGACGACAACGGCGACAGGTCAGGCAGTGCTTACATATTCGACCTTGACGGCAACCAATTGGCTAAGATAACAGCAAGCGACGCAGCAGACTTCGACCAGTTCGGCTTCAAAGTAGCAGTCGGCTCAGGTAGAATTGTAGTAGGGGCACCGTTCAACGACGACAACGGAACTGACTCAGGCAGTGCTTACGTATTCACTACCGACGAAACTTACGACACTTACATAGAAAGACAACTAGGATACTAATATGGCAACATACGCAAAGATAAACTTACAGACAGGAAACGTTAAACAGTTCCCTTACAGGTTGAACGACCCACTCGAAAGAAGAAACGCTAACGCAGAAGGCGCTCAAGGCGGCGGCAGAGAACTTCCTGAAGACGCAGTTGAAGTAGACACACAGACCCTGAAGCCAAGTGTTGCTTGGGACGAAGTCTTAAGATATGATGCTGTTATACAAGACCCAGACGGTGTTTACAGACTGCGTTACAACGTTGAACCTAGAAACTTCGGTTCTGAAAACGCTCGTCTAAATAAGTTCAAACAGTTATACAATGCTAAGAAACAACAAAACGACAAAAAGTTCAAAAGTGACGCAGAAAAGTTAGTAGAAGACTACCCTTCACAAGAAAGGGAAAGCTGGCACGTACAGAGCAGAGAAGCTGAGGCATACGCTAACGACCCTCAAGCAAACGTCCCGTTAATCACATCACTAGCGCAATCACGGGGCGAGACTGTCGAAGAAACCGTTCAGAGAATAAGAACAAAAGACTCAGAGTTTCGCACAGCTTACGGAGAGATACTCGGCAAGTTCCAGAAAAACGACAAGATCCTAGAACAGATAGACTTCGACGACGATACAACCTGGTCGTTGATCGACACAATAACAGGAGTATAAGATGGCATTTAGAAACAGCAGTGCTGGTGTAGACGGGTATTCTATAGACAAAGATGAAGCATTTTTTAACATAGATGCTAGCCTAGGTACTCCTTATAATAAAACAGCGTTGCCTGGACCTGGAACCAAAATAACACCAAGTGACGGAGCTTCCGGCGACACCTTCGGCTTTGGTGTAGCTGTTGGCTCAGGTAGAATTGTAGTAGGCGCTCTTCAAGACGACGACAACGGAACTGATTCAGGTAGTGCTTACGTATTTGACCTTGAAGGCAACCAACTGACTAAGATAATTGCAAATGCTGGCGGACAACCACTTGAATTTTTCGGTGAGAGTGTGGCAGTAGGTAACGGTAGAATTGTAGTAGGCGCTGCAGGGAACGATGCCTTCGGACCCAACACAGGTGCTGCTTACATATTTGACCTTGATGGTAACCCGATAAGAGGTATACTCGGACGTGACTCGACAGAAGGAGACGAGTTCGGCCACCGGGTAGCTGTTGGTAACGGTAGAATTGTAGTAGGCGCTCCAGATAACAACGACAACGGAACTAGCTCAGGCAGTGCTTACATATTCTCCCTTGATGGTCACGAGATAACAAAGATACTAGCAAGCGACGCAGCGTCCGGTGACCAGTTCGGCTACAGTGTAGCAGTCGGCTCAGGTAGAATTGTAGTAGGTGCTTCGGGCAACGACGACAACGGCGACAGGTCAGGCAGTGCTTACATATTCGACATTGACGGCAACGAAATAACAAAGATACTAGCAAGTGACGGAGCACCAGTTGATTTTTTTGGTCAG
>Ga0102926_1001403_pt1 | contig 14204 bp, 4 predicted proteins | sample SalPonR1_A_D2_MG_FD_78173 | JGI IMG/M metagenome (GOLD analysis project Ga0102926, IMG submission 78173) | Salt pond soil microbial communities from South San Francisco under conditions of wetland restoration - Salt Pond MetaG R1_A_D2_MG | ecosystem: Environmental > Aquatic > Marine > Intertidal...
GCCGAACTCGACGATGTCCTCGCGCGATTTCGGGATCGGTGCATATTCGCGATCTTTCCAAGAGGCGCGTTCCTGTGCGTCGATGATCACGTCGTTGCCATAGCCAGCATCGAAAACATAGGTGTCGCCACCATCACGGCCAATCAGTTCGTCGTCGCCCGCGCGGCCATCCAGTTTCTCATTGAAATTCGAGCCGCGCAGGGTATCTGCCCCGGCGGTCCCGACAATGTCGATGTCCTCGGGGTTGAGATCGGTGTAGACCATCGTGCGATCTGAGAACACGAACTCTTCGACGGCGAATCCTTGCTCGAAGTCGCGCACGTATTGGTTTTCGAGGGTCAGGCGGTCGCCGGTGTCGTCGATCGTGATAATCAGATCCAGATCGGTTCGCGAGAAGGTCACATCCGCCGCTGCGACGCCGGAGAGCGCCACCTTGTCGATGCCGCCTGCATCAAGGATGACGTCTTCGCCGTATCCGCGTTGGAAGATATAGGTATCGCCGCCGCCCTGCCCTTCGAGCCGGTCGTCGCCTGCCCCGCCATCGACGATGTCGGCCACGGAAAAGCCGTAGATCGTATCGTCGCCGGTGGTCTTGGCGATGTTGACGTAATGCTGCAAAAGCTTGGTGAAATCCCAAACCGTGCCATCGGCGAACTCGATCTTTTCGAGCAGGTTGATGTATCCGCGGAACGGGGCGGTTTTCAGGTAATCGGTCAAGACCACAGCGTCGTCGGTATCGCCAATACGCAGGGTCAGTGTGTCGGTCGCGCCGTCGCGTTCGTAGGTGAAGTCCGTCCAGCGCAGATCGTCGACAAAGCGCAGCGTATCGTCCGGCGAGCCAAACAATTTCATGCTGTAGTCATCGTCCAGCATCACGTCTTCGCCGTAGCCACGGCCAAAGACATAGGTATCGCCCCCTTCAAGGCCGGTCAGGAAATCGTCGCCCGCCCCGCCGTCGAGGGTGTTGTCGTTCAGCATACCGTAAATGGCATCGTCGCCATCGGTCTTGGCGTTCTTCAGGACCCGTTCGATGATCTGTTCAAAGTCGAGGAATCCACCATCGTCAAAGATGAAACGCTCGATCAGGAAGGGCGCGACATAATCAATTTCAAGCGACGGATCGAATTGCTCCAGTATCCCCAAATTCAGGCGCACGCCGCCGAATTGATCTTCGACATAGAGGCTATCGCCAGTTTCGTTGCCCTCTTCATCCAGTACGAAGATTTGCAGATCGTCCGAGTTGCCATCGCGTTGCAGGCGCACGCGATCTTCCGAGATTCCCTCCCCGAAGAAGATCATATCCAGCCCGCCCTGCACGGGACCGATCCCCGCCTGCGACACGAGGCTGCCGAAATCGAGTTCTTCGCCGACGACATCCTGACCATCGCCCAGATCAAAGAAATAATAGTCGCCGCCGGTACCACCGCGCAGCACGTCGTTGCCACGTCCGCCACGCAGCACGTCCGCCGACCCGGACCCGATGATCACCTGATCTTCGTCGGTGGGGTTGCTGACCTCCATCGCGATCCGAAAACGATTCCAGAGCGTGCCGTCGGCAAAGCCGATGTTATCAACGCCCGAGTCCAAGCGGCTGCCATCTGACAGGAGCGGATTGAGTTCGCCGAGGAACTGATCGGTCACGGTGATCGTTTCGCCACGGCTGTCGATATGAAGCAGCAAGTCCTGCCCCTTGCGCTCGGCGGTGACCTCCTCCGCGCTGACGTCGATGAAACGCAGGCCATCGCGACCGCCAGTATCAACCTCGTTGATGATATCCGACCCGCTGGTGGTGGATACAAAGAAGGTATCCGCCCCGCGCCCACCGGAATAGGTCTGCTCACCTGCCGTCATGTGGAGGTAATCAACACCGTTCGTCCCGGTCACCTCGGTTGCGGTCTCGTCATGTTCGACAAGTCGGCTTTCGTCGATGGACAAGGCGTAGAGGATGCTTTGCGGATCCAGAACCGTGGGCGTGGTTTCATGCGCGGCCAGGGCCATCTGCATTACGAACAACTGATCCACCGCGATCTGCGCGCCGGCGATGTTGCCATCACCGCTTGGGGCATAGTCGGAATAGACTTGGCTGAGGATCAGGCCCCATTCGAACAGGTAATCGCGTGCCGTGTCGTAGTCGGCAGGCATTTGTTCGAAGATGGCTTCGAACATTGGCGCCATTTCGCGTTCGGTCGTGGCGCGGTAGCTGTCGATTTCCGGCAGGTATTCGAGCCCGCGGGCGAAGTCTTTCAGACCACCTTGAAGGGCCAGTTTGGCCGCGAAACTGCGGCTGGCTTCGATATATTGCTGCATGACCGGTTGCAGCACATCAATCATCGCGTTGATACCCGAGACATAGCCTTCGAGCGTTGCCGCGCCGGTGTCCCGTTCGGGGCTGATGGTGTACGATATCACGCCCGTGTCGGCATCAATCGTCGCACCCAGCATTTCGGGCTGGAAGGCGATACCGGCAAGACTGGTGGCCAGATGGAATTGACCGGGTGTCAGCAATTCGACCCGGAACTGGCTATCATCGGTCGAGCCAACCTCGTCCAAGGTATCGAAGTCGATCTCGTAATTGCGCAGGTTGAAATCGCGCGCTGTCCCGTACTTCGCCTGAAGTTCGAGGGCGCGGTCGAGGTTGCGCGCCCAAACGTGAAAGCTGCCATCCTGATCGGTGACGAGCACGGTGTAATCCACCACCTCGCCATCAATGAAATTGACACCGACCTCTTCGACCTCAAGGTTCGCGTAGCGGCTGAAGCCCAGTTCCTCGACCCGCCATTCCTGTCCTTGTGGGGGCTCCATGGCAAGTATGTCTTCAATGGCGGGTGTGTCGACAACGACACCATCGGCATCCGTCACCGGCGTGCCGCTTGCCAATTGCCAGCTTCCGTCGGGTTGCTGGATACCGTAATCCTGAACCACCGCGCGACCGTCGATCACGTCGACAAGATAGGGTGCGTTTTCACGGTGTTGCAGCGCCTCACCGCGGGTCGATGGCGAGAACATCTGCTCCAGTTGCCATGTCTGCCCGGAGGCGGTTGCTTGGGCCATGACATCGCTGAGGTCGGGGCGGGCAATTGGCTGTGCCTCGGCGTCCAGAATGTCGGTGCCACTGGAAAGCGTCCAATAGCCGCCGGCCTCATCTTCGACGTAGACCGCATGATCGACCAGCGTAAGCGCACCATCCACTGTCTCAAGCAGCAAAGGGGTCAACTCGCGCGTCAGATTCAGGCCAAAGGCCCACTGCCCCATCAACTCGGCGGCCTGCGCGCGCAGGACCGACAGGCGCGGCGTGGTCATCTGTTCGGCAACGGTCTGGGCGGTGGCGGACAATTCAAGATCGGACGACATGGCGACGTCAAAATCTGTGATCGTGCCGAAACCACGCGCAAGAATGACCTTGTCGGATAGCCAAGGTGCCACGCCTTTCTCGCCGCGGAACACCGTGTTCGTTTGATCCAGTTCGAATACCGCGTCATAGGCAGTGCCGGTGGTGCCATCGTCGCGGGTGAATTCACCCTTGCGGTGCAATTCCGTGCCTTGCGGTGTGACAGCATCCTCAAGGTCTTCGTATGTCAAGGAAAGAGAGACGATGCCGAGTTCGTCCAGTGTGAACAACTCACCGGAATCGGTGATGCCGTCCTCGTTCAAATCGCGCCAGATCTGCAGGCTGGCAAACCCCGGATCGGATGCGTCGACCACGCCGTCACCGTTCGCGTCCAAAAGCGCCAACTCAGCAAAGCCAGAGGCGCCGACACCGCCGAACATCTCGGAAATGTCGTCGATGATGCCGTTGCCGTTGTCGTCACTCACGAGGAAGCCGTCATCACCACTCAGCCAGCCTGACTGTTCGGCGAAATAGTCCCCGTCGAAGTCGAAATGCATTCGGGATGCCGCACGCGAGATGGTTTCGATCCCGTCGCCGTCGAGATCAAGGATCAGCGGATCAACACCTTCGTCCCAATCCCACGCTTTGCCCCAAAGCTGCACCGCCGCGGCCAGAGTCAGGATCTTGTCGATCATAGGCAACATGCGGTTCAGGCCACCGGGGAAACCGGGGATCAGGGCGAAGAGATCAAGCAACGGGTTCGAGTTCTTGAACAACATCCCCATGTCGCCGACACGGCTGGGGTCCACCCCGCTCCCTGCAAAAACGAGCCCGAAAATGCTGGTTGCATTTTCCGCGTCTTCCTCGGCCCCTTCGCGGAAACCCGCACTCCAATAGGTCGCGCGATCCTGAAAATCCAAGAACTGCATCGCGCCGCGAATGTTGACCTTGTTCTTGCCCACGGTCTCAAAGCCCGCTGCGCCAAAGAGCGTGCTGAATGCATTGATCACATAAAGTTCGCCGCTTTCGGACTTCATGTAGCTCATGAAGGGCAGGAAGTAGTCGAAATAGAGCGGGCTGCGGAACGTGGCCCACGCGGTGACGCTGACGACGGCATTCAGAACCGTCGCGGGCCCGAAGGCGAATGGCAGGTCGTTCGTGCCGCCAACCAGCGGAACTCCGAAGAACTTCAGAACGTCGTTCCGGCCCGGGTCGGCCATGGTGACACCCGGCCACCACCAGATATTGTCCGAGTTTTCCGGGCCTTCGATGTCGGTGTCATCGGTGCTTTGGCCGTCGATCGTATCCCCGAAGATCAAACCCCCGGGAATATCTGGCTCATCGGGGTCGTATGAGGACGTGTTGAAAATCCAGTCGCGGCCCATTCCACCGATGGTGATCGCTGCTTGGCCGCCGGTGGCCACGATCCAGTCATTCCCTTCGCCACCGTCGATAATGGTGCGCAGATCGTTACCGGCAACAACCGTGCCGTCGGGGGATCCGCCCAGTTCGACCGGGATGGGGTCGCCTTCTTTCACAAAGGCCGGTCGTTTGAACAGGATATTGTCGTCACCTGCGCCACCCTTGATCTCTCCAAGACGCTCTGGACGGTCATTTTGAGCCCAACCGCCAAACTGATCCTGCAAGGAGGCAACCGGAACGATGAAAATCGTGTCGCCCAAGGCCGTGCCGGTGATCGCCTCGACATCTGCGATCCGCAATGGGCTGTCCTTGTCGTCCGGCTTGAGATCAGGCAGATATTTTTCCATCCGCCCGGTACTGAGCAGGGAGGACAACAAGGCCTTTTCGGAAAAGCGGAATGCTGTTTCTTCTTCCACGCCCTTTTGCACGAGCCCATTGACGATATTGATACCGGTGGTCAGATTTTCGAACGACAGGCTGTCATAATCGTCCTTCGTGATCTCACGGTTCTGTTCTTCGCCGTTCTCGTCCTTGAGAAGATTTCCGTCGCTGTCGCGGCGTGCTTGGGCGAACCCATTGAAATCAAGCGTCAGCGCTGCTTGTAGCCAGCCATCCTCTGCCTCCGCTTTTTCGCCCTTGTCGGACAATAATACGCGATCGACATGGATAAGTTTATCGCGACTGGTTCGGTCGCTGTTTGGGTCATAAACTTCGATTTCAGTATATTGATAAGCGTTTTCAGCTTGCAGCACGCCAGCCACAACTGATTGCAGAATGAACGCCTCTTTCTCGTCTGGTGCGTCCTCTGCAGGCGTGTCCGGAGCGATTTCAACAGGCTTCAGAACATACTCGAGTACGTCTTCATCTTCGTCCTGCAACCATTTCGTGACGTAATCCGCAGCCCAATCAAGTTTTTCACGAACACCAACATAAATGTCGTCAAAGAAATCATCCGGAAGATCAAGCGGCTCATCGTTACCGTCGCCACTGCTTTCTGCAACTTCGGGCTCTGCGCCTATTTCCTCAAGATAGCGGTTGATCGCTTCTGTGCCAAAGGCAACGTCGCGGCCCAATCCGGGGTCAATCGTCTCACCGTCATAGGCATACAGTATGTTATGACCCGAGTTGCCAATAATGGTTTCAGCTTGCTGATCATTTATGAAAAGCGAGCGGTAGTCGTTGTTGGGTCTGTCCGGTGTTTCGGGAGAAAGCTGAAGCGTGCCATCGTCGTCTTCCAGACGGATGAGCCACATATCGACGAATTGGTCGAGCAGGTTTTCTGGATCAACTTCGGATGAATCGCCGTAGATATCGTTCAGCAAGAACTGAAGATCAAGATCGTTTTGGTCGTACCGCCAGAGTTGATCACCGGTTTTTTGAGCGAAATCCTGAAACAGTGAAACGTGAAGATCGTTCAGGCCGCGGACAATGACACGTCTGTCTGGGTCCACTTGCTCCCCCAAGTCCCGTCCATCAAGGTTCCAAAGTTCGCGAGACACATCGATACCTAGGAATTCAATTCCGTTGGTATCATCGATTCCTTGCTCCTGTTCGACCTGTTGACCATCTTTGAAGTACGAAAGAATACCTTCCTGTGGCTTGTAAAGTACGTCACCAGCCTCGTAGATGTACTCCTTGTAGTTCACCTCTTGGATGGCCATCTGCGCGGCGAACTGCATTACCGATTTGATGATCGGGTCCCGTAAAAGCTCATAGCCCTGTTCGGTCAATCGGCCGAGTTCTTTGAGAATGGCGAATTCATTAACATCATCGAACAAGGCGGCGATGGCCGTGTTGCCAAAAACCAAGCCGTCAGTTTCTTCCAGCGCCGAATAGGCTATGGCGCGGCCCATCTTGTTTACGGCCTCGGCTTTCCCGGGCAGATCTTGGTATCCAGCTATATTGGCCAGATCTTCGTCAAAGAAGGCTGTCCAAAGCGATTTGGCGGTATCCGGATCCCGCCAATGCTCTTCCTCCCAAATCTCCGCACTGGAACCGGAATTATCCTTGGAGTATTGCAGCGCGACGGCCAGTTCCGCCATATGGAGCTTGGTTATGCGGCCGGTAGGCAGACCCAAAGGTCCTTTAGATAGGTCCAGGTCAGCACCGGTATAAAGATAATTCTGGTCAATCCGTTGTTCGAGTTCCGCGGTCAACTGGCCTTGGTTTTCACCGAACTGACCAATCGTCTCGGCGATACCGTTTTCTCCTAGATATTGGAGTGCCTCCGATTTTGAGATTTGCAGTTCGAATGACAGTTGATCGGCAATCCGCTCCAAGACGAATTCCGCGGCTCCTTCCAGCGGCTCTTCGAATGGCCCTTTTATAAAAAGTTTGATTAGGCGGCCGACCGCGCCACTGATCAACTCGGTTCCTATCGCCGCAATGACTTGCCCCACAAGGCCCAAGAGCTGCTGCGCGGTTCCATCCCGAAGGCTTTCCAGCACTTCCATATTAACGGAAAGTCCATAGAAATTCGATGTTTCCAGCGGATGAGCGCTTTCAACCGCGAGGGCCTCCAACGGGGCAAGGGCCAAGTCGAAATAATCCAGAACGCCCAGTTCGCCATCTTCATCGGCGTAATCGAGGTATCGCTGGATAACGCCCGCCAGCATGAATGGCATGTGATCCAGCCCCATGCCGGCTGTGCCGGTAACAGAAGACACGAAGCCCGCAAGACCGCCGCCAAGCGAATGGCCAGTCAGCATTACATTGGAAGCCGGACCGGAAAACTGATCCAGACCGGTTGCGCGCGTGTAGTACTCCAAAGCCATCGGAAGTTGGGACCATCCGAAAATGGCGCCTGCCCCCCCCGTCCAGCCATTTAGCATATCCTGGCCCGAGTCTGTTCCCCGGAATGCAATGACCTCTCCGGTGCCCAAGCCATCAACCTTGGATGTATCTATTTCGTATGTGAGTGCGAAAAAGTCTGAAAGCTGATCGAACGAATCGAGATTCTCATCAGATCCCAAAAGCTCGGTGGATGTCTCTTTGACCGAGGCGGGACCAATATTGGTTTTGTCGTGCTCGATCCCTCGATCATACCCCTGATTGTAGGCGTCCATAGCCAATATGGAGAGTAGAAGGTCCTTGGAAATCGTCATGGCAACACCATCAAAACACGAAACGGATCAATGCAGGCGGGAAAATTCAGCCCGCGAAAAGCGCGGCCGCCGGAGCGCCCGCGCAAAATTCAACAATCAAGCGTCAGCTTTTTCAGGCGCAGGCGGATCGGACGACTCACCCTCGGGCTTCACCTGTTGTGCGCCCATTTTTTCAAGTGTTTCACGGTCGACCAGACGCGTGATCAAGGGATGCAAGCGCAGATCGCCGCCCTTGATAACCTGCTTGAAATTCGCGATGACCTGCACCGTCGTGGGCTGATCCGGCGCGATGACATCCAACAGCCAGTTGATATCACCCGAGGCCCATTCATCGGCCTTGAGGCGCACGGGAAACACGCCGGCGCGCACCTGCTCACGGATTTTTGCGTCGACCTCTTCCGATACGCTGGCCCAGATCGCCAAGCCCGACATATCCTGCGCCATGCCTTCGGCATCCGAGGGATAGGCCATCGCGACACGGTCACGGATAAGAGGCTCAAGCACGAGGTGTTGCAGATCACCGATGGTCTGATGCCGGTATCGCGGCAATGCCATAAGAGACATTACGATCTTGCCGAAGCTTTCACGCACCTGAGCGCGAAGCTGTGTCAGCTTTTTCATGATTTCGGGATCAACTTCGGGGGGATTGGAGGCGCTGCCATTGGCATTGGCAGCTTCATCATTTTTACTCACGTGAAAATTCCCACAAATTAAACAATATTTAACAAGCTATCCGATCAACCTAACAGTGCAAGTGTTTTTTGGGACGTAAAGCAAAGGACGTTGGAACGGTGACAGGGGACGTCATGCCCAGACCAAGATTTGCTTGAACACGTTGTTACGCCTGTCTGACGTCAGCGCCTATTGGACAGGTTTAAGATTTTCTCAACGGAAGATTTCCGGTTCATCGCAGGACATAACCGAGAAGCCGGTCAAAGGCATCAAGTGGTGAATGATCTGTGCCTTGAACAGGCCGATGATCGCCTCCGCCAAGGCCTTGTCATATCTATCACCAACGGCGAAAGGGGACCGTGGCCTCAGTGGCGCCCCCCCCCCTGAAGCGACCGAGGGCGCTGAGCCATCATCTGCCATTTTCGCTCTGCGGAATCTAAGCGGTGTCCGATACCCTGCTTCTATCGAAAGTCGTCCATCAGTCGGCGGGCGCTAGAGGTAGACTCATCACTGCCCGCGCTCCGTTTGTGACGGACGGAACGCAAGACGCATTTGCTTCTCGGTTTCGATCAAAGCGAAGAAAACCGCGCCAATTGCCACGATAAGGAGCCCATCAAACAATGGAACAGGCTGTGTGCCGAAGATGGCCTGCATGGGCGGCAGGAAGGTTATGGCGAACTGTGCGACCGTCACTATGGATACGCAGACCCACACTGTCCGCGTGCCCTTTGCCGCGGCCCATGTCAGCGAAGGGCTGCGCAGGTTACGGATGTAGAACAGGTACATGATTTCCAGTACCACCAGCATGTTCATCGCCATCGTCTGTGCAAGCTGCAGAGGATACCCCACATCAATCGCATAGGCGTAGATGCCGAAGACAGCGGCGAGGATCAGCGCCGAGGCAAAGATGATCTGCCAAACCATACCGCCAGTCAGCAAAGGTTCATGCCGGGGGCGCGGCGGGCGGCTCATGGTGCCGGGTTCGGATGGCTCGAAGGCCAGTGAAAGACCCAGAGTGATGGCCGTGACGAGGTTGACCCACAGAATCTGTACCGCGGTGATCGGCAGCGACATACCCGCGAAGAGCGCGATGACGATGGTCATCGCCTCGCCCGCGTTGGTGGGCAGGGTCCAACTGATCACCTTCTTGATGTTGTCATAGACGGTGCGCCCCTCGCGCACCGCCGCCTCGATCGAGGCGAAATTGTCGTCGGCGAGCACCAATTCGGCGGCTTCCTTGGCCGCAGCGCTGCCTTTTTGTCCCATGGCGATCCCGGCATCTGCGCGCTTGAGCGACGGTGCGTCGTTGACCCCGTCGCCGGTCATCGCCACGGTCAGGCCTCGCGCTTGCAGCGCGGTGACAAGCCGCAGCTTGTGAGCCGGCGAGGTACGGGCGAAGATGTCGGTCTCGATCGCCGCATCTGCCAGCGCCGAGTCGTCCAGCGTCTCAAGGTCCGCGCCGGTCAAGACCTGCACATGGTTCCTGAGGCCGATCATCTCGCCGATGGCGCAGGCCGTGGCCGCATGGTCGCCGGTGATCATCTTCACCCGGATTCCGGCGGCGTGACACTCCGCCACCGCTTCAACGGCTTCCGCGCGCGGCGGGTCGATCAAGCCGATCAGTCCAATCAGAGTGAGCTTTCCATGCAAATCAGCGGAGTTCAGGGTCGTGTCGTCCTGTGACGCATCCCGTGCAGCGATGGCGATCACCCGCTGGCCCTCGGCCGCGATATCCTCGACCATCCTGTGCCAGTGCTCCTCCTCAAGCGGCTCACTCCCGCCGTCTGCGGCGCGCTGATCCGCACAGAGCGCGAGCACCGCCTCGGGCGCGCCCTTGACATGGATCGCGGTGCGTTTCGCCCCATCGTGGTCGAGGGTCGCCATGTAACGGTGCGCGGCGTCGAAGGGGATGGCGTTGCGCCGTGTCCAGTTGGCGAAGGCCTCGGGACCCTCTCCAGAAATCTTGCGCATAAGCGTCAGAAGCGCGCCTTCCATAGGGTCGCCCTCCACGCGCCAGCCGCCCTCCGGTCCGCGCAGCACTGACTCGTTGCACAGTCCCGCAATGCGCGCGACCTCCTGAAGAATGGCGCGCTCCCCCTCATCCGCACCGGGCGCTTGCACCGCGCCCATAGGAGCATAGCCGTCACCCGTCACCTCGTAGTGATGCCCGGCGGTGGCCAGCGTCGCGACCATCATCTCGTTGCGGGTAAGCGTGCCGGTCTTATCCGTGCAGATCACCGAGACAGAACCCAGCGTCTCGATGGCCGGCAGGCGGCGCACAATGGCGTTGCGTCGCGCCATTGCCTGTACCCCCACCGCCAGGGTGATGGTGAGCACCGCAGGCAGGCCTTCCGGGATGGCCGCTACCGACAAGCCGACCACGGCCATGAACAGTTCGGCAAAGCCCATGTGTCCGATGAAATACCCATAGCCAAGAATGGCCAGCGCAATGATCAAGATAAAGACCGTGAGCCAACGCGCGAAACGGTCCATCTGTGTCACCAGCGGTGTGGTCAGCACCTCAACCGTGCTGAGCATGCCGCTGATGCGCCCGATCTGTGTCCGGCTGCCCGTTTCCGTCACCACGCCGCGTCCGGTACCGGCCGCCACAAGCGTTCCCGAAAAGAGCATCGGACTTTGGTCGCCGAGCGGTGCCTCGCCATCCACCGGGGCGACGCCCTTGTCCACAGGCACCGACTCGCCGGTGAGGATTGCCTCTTCGGCCTTGAGACCACGCGCCTCAAGCAAGCGCAGATCGGCGGGGACAAGATCGCCTGCCGCGACAAGTACGATATCACCGGGCACCAGTTCTTCCGCATCAAGGGTGACGCGGATGCCATCGCGCAGCGTGGTCGCACGCGGAGACAGCATGTCGCGAATTGCCGCCATCGCCTGCTCGGCGCGGCCTTCCTGTATAAAACCGATGACCGCGTTGGCGATCACCACGGCAAGGATCACGCTGGTATCCACCCAATGCCCAAGCGCCGCAGTGACCGCCGCCGCGACGATCAGGACGTAGATCAGAACATTGTGGAAATGCGAAAGGAACCGCAGGACCATGCTGCGGCCCGGTGGCTCGGGCAAGCGGTTCGGCCCGCTATTGGCACGCCGACGGGCAGCTTCGTCCGTGGTCAAACCTGTGCCCCCCGCGGAGAGGACATCAAGGACGTCCTCGGGCGGGCGGGAATGGAAAGCGGTCGGTTGGGGTGTCTCTGTCATTCGTTCGGCTTCACCTTTGTGAAGGCCTTAGCGCGGGGCGAGCGCGCCCGGCGATTGGGCCACATCACTTGTTTGGCGATCACCTTGTCGATCCGCAAGCCATCCATATCGACGATTTCCAACCGCCAGCCGTCGATGTGGACTTGCTGCCCCACCTTCGGTACCTCTCCGAGACGATCCATGACCAGACCCGCCACGGTTTCCACCCCCGGACGTCGGTCTTGCAAAAGACCGAGGTGCTCCTCGAATTCATCAACGGCCATCCAGCCCGCAACAAGCAAAGAGCCGTCACCACGCTCGACGTATTTGGGCTCGTCGGTCTCGGCTTTGTCGAATCCGCCCGCAATGGTGCCCAAGACGTCCATCGGCGTGACGATCCCCTTGAAATGACCGTATTCGTCATAGACGAGAAGCATGTGGATTGGCGCTTTTCGCAATCGCTCGATCACGTCGAGGGCGGGCAGCGTCTCTGGAATCACGAGGGCCGGATGCATGAGCGCCAGCGCATCGAATTCTGCATCTGTCGTCGTGAGCAGATCGCGGCTGTGCAGAATACCGACGATGTCGTCTGGTCCCTCCCGCCAAAGTGGCAGGCGAGAATGGCCTGATGCTTGGAAACGCGCGAGAAGCTCGGCGCGCGTTTCGTTGACACCGGCGGTCTCGACATCATGGCGAGGTGTCATCAAGCCCCGTGCGCGACGATCGGAGAACCGCATGACGCCGCCGATCAGGTCCTTCTCGGCCCCGTGGATGACACCGGCACCGGCCGCTTCGGACAGGACCGACCGGATATCCTCATCACTGACGGAGGTTTCGCGCTCACCCGACTGACCGATGAGGTACAATACAAGCCTGCCCGACCAGTCAAGCAGCCAGACCACCGGCGCCGCGACGCGGGACAGCACGAGCATCGCGGGTGCCACGCGGCTGGCCACGCGTTCCGGCGCAGCCAGTGCGATCTGTTTGGGGACAAGCTCGCCTATGATGAGTGACAGATAGGTGATGACAACGACCACGATACCCACCCCGACTTCATTCGCCACAGCCTCGGGAACACCCAGTGCCGGGAGCGCTTCGGCAAGCCGCAGGCCAATCGTGGCACCGGAAAACGCGCCTGCGAGGACACCCACGAGCGTGATGCCGATCTGGACAGTCGACAGGAACTTACCGGGGTCTTCTGCAAGGCCAAGCGCGATCTCTGCACCGCGGTCACCGCGCTTGACGCGCGCTGTCAGCCGCGCGGGCCGAGACGAGACCACCGCCAGTTCGGACATGGCGAGCAGACCATTCAAGCCGACCAGAAGCAAAACAAGGAGAATCTCCAGAATCATGATCGGGCCCAGTGCGAATTATGTTTTACCGCTCGGATGGTCTTGGAGGTATTGTAGCCTGACATTGCACCGGATGCACCGGTTATTGGCCCTAGGCTTCTGGGATCGGGGGTGGCACGGTGCGATTGGACGACCGGCCCGCATAAATTTGCTGAATAGCTGAATTCCCGCCTTTGCAAGCGCGAAACGTGGCGATGGCAATGCAAGGTCATAGGCCGAATACCCGCTCAAACATGCAAAGGGTGGCCAACCTTCTTTCACAGCGCATCACGTGTGGCCAATGACCATGGCCAATGCCAGTGGCAGCGACCAGTTGTTCATCGTGTAAACGTGCATCTCGGGTGCGCCATAGGCGATCAAGCGCCGGGCGTGTTCAATCGTGACCGCCGCGGCAAGATAGGGCTCAAGTTCGGGTGAGGTCTCGGTTTGAGCCAAGAGCTTGTTCAGCCAATCCGGCACAGAGGCCCCGTTCATTTGCGCAAAGCGTTTCACCCGTGGCCATTTCTCAATCGGCATCAGGCCCGGAATGATCGGTGCGTTGATGCCGCGTTGTCCGCAAACCTCAAGAAACCGCCCATAGGCCGCCGGATCCAGAACGAATTGACAATAAGCCGAGCCTGCCCCGGCCTCCAGCTTTCGCTTGAGGTGATCTATGTCCTGATCCAGCGTTTCAGCCTCGGGGTGCTTTTCGGGATGCGCCGCGACCGCGATCTCGAAGTCATGCCGCCTGCGCAGGGCTGTCACCAAGTCCGATGCATGTTCAAACCCCGGCGGCAAGACGCTTGCTCCTGTCTTTGGGCGGTCACCGCGAAGCGCCAGAATGTGCCGGATACCATGCTCCCACAACTCATCAGCCGTATTGAGCGCCTCGTCACGCGTGAGGCCCTGCGATATCAGATGCGCCATCACAGGGTGGCCCGTGCGCCGCGCGATTTCGGCTGCGGTTGCGACCGTGCGGCTTCGTGTTGTCCCCCCGGCGCCCATTGTCACCGAGAAGCCCCGGCTGGCCACCGGAGCAAGCCGATCGACTGTTTCGAGCATCCGCGTGCGTCCATCCGCATTCTTCGGCGGAAAGACTTCGAAACTCAGCGGGATTCGCCCCCCAACTCGTACAGACTTCGCCGCAAA
>Ga0102926_1001405_pt1 | contig 14194 bp, 16 predicted proteins | sample SalPonR1_A_D2_MG_FD_78173 | JGI IMG/M metagenome (GOLD analysis project Ga0102926, IMG submission 78173) | Salt pond soil microbial communities from South San Francisco under conditions of wetland restoration - Salt Pond MetaG R1_A_D2_MG | ecosystem: Environmental > Aquatic > Marine > Intertidal...
AACTATTGTTTTTTTACTCATTTATCTATTTTATTAAAGTTTTTCACATTAATCCACCACTATCTCTATTTTATTCTTTGTCCCGTCAGGTTGTGAATACACTCCGTACTGTGGAGCTAACCAATATTCATTCATACCCTTTTCATTTAATAAGTCTACATACTTCTGACCCCTACCTCTTCTAATATAACCAATCGTAAGATGTGGATTGTAGTCAGGGTAGTTAGATGTGAATGGATACTCTTTGAAGTCTGAATTAATCTCGTGAAGATTGTCACCTTCTACTTCGAACTTCAGTACATCGTATTCATCGGTTTCGAACAATGAAGGGTTATGAACTTTGACTGTATAGAAGGTATACTTGTCAAAGATTGCTTCAACTTCGTCCAACGTTATCTCGTCATCGTGAAGACCGTAGAGAAGTGTTGTATGTGGCTCATCTTCTAAACCATAAGACTTGTCACCTGCTCGTCTATATACGTCCATTGGTTTAATCAACTCCTGAATCTGTTCCATTTCAGGGAAGGTGAAGTGTAACATAGCACATCCATAGTCATATGTGGATGTACTATTCTCGTTTAAATAATCAGCTAATCTTAATACGTCTTTTAATCTTATCATAATGTCTCATAGTACTTGTTTTGTTTCTCTTGTCTATAAATATCCTTTGGATGATATAAACAAAATACTTCTTGCCTCGGAAGTACTGTGACTGTATTATATCCTTTAATTTGTTCGTGAACGTTGCCTACCCATTCTATTTCCGATGTCCGTCTGTATATTCTACTTTGAACGTCAGGGAAGTTTACCCATCCCTTATCGTTTACGTTCCATCCCCATTTCTTGATATGTTCGTCTGTCAGACCTTCTACTGTATTGATTCTTGGTACAAAGAAAAGGTCTACCTCTTTATTCGCTTCCAACAAATCGTGCATATTAGTCAGAAGATATTCGTGTGGCATCTCGTCTGCATCAATTTGGAATATGAACATACCATCTGAATGATTCTTTAGGTTATTCTTGAAAGTAGCGAAATCATCGTTCAATGGAAATCCTACAACTTTATGATTTTCGTGTAGTTTCTCCATAAGTTGTACATAATCAAGTACTTCTTGTGTCACTCCATCTTCATCGTATTGAATAAGAATTTCGTCATTCTCTTCAATTCGTGGTTGAAGAAAGTTAAGTAACTTTGTAATCTCTTCCAACTCGTTACAGACTGTAATTGCGTATGTTACGTTTATTTTATCCATAGTATAACTCTAATGTTGTTTTTTTGAAATATACTTCACTTACGTATCTAATACCACTTGTCTTGTATGTTCTAAATGGTATCTTTGGCTTCTTAAGAACTGAACTTGTCTTGATAAACTTATTGTACATATATTCGCCTCTCGTATCTCTCGGTTCAGCTAATTCATCAAGTTTAATCAATTCCCTATCTTCCTCTAAAACTTCTTCGTGAGTGATAATATCCTTTGACCATCTAAAGAAGTCTTGTGGTTTGATAAGTGACATTTTAAGACCATAAAGTTTACCTTCAAACTTACCCGATACAAAAAAGAGAACTGAACTATCTCCTGATAATCTTCGTATATCTCCCTCTACATCTTTATAGGTAGAGATTCGGTAAACATTATTAGTACCTATGTCACTTCTTGGGATTCGTTTTTCTTGTTTTATAAGTGACTTATATAGTTGTGTGTAGTTCGGTTCTGCCATTACTCTTCACTCTTTTCCAACTTTGGAAGATTTAGTTTCGGTAAGTCAGGCATCTTGAACTCAACTTCAGTTGGAATGTCTCCAACATATTCGTCCATAATCTCTTCAAACTTTCTGTTCATTGCTTCTAATGAAAAGTTTTTCTTTGTGTTTCTCTTTAATCCTTCCGAACGTTTTAAATGTTTGTCATACTCATTGTATACTGAATACATCTTTTGAGCCGCGTCTGAATAATTAACTGTGAACCATTGAGATTCTTTCATAATAAACTTATCGGCAGCTGACTCGTGTACTTGCGTCAATTGACCGTCTAAGTATACCGTATGCTCTTCAGGTAAGAAATCAGTTTGACCACTCCACTTAGATACAATGATAGGTTTACCTGTAAGTGTGAACTCACATAGTGGTCTACCATACCCTTCACCCTTCGTGAATGATACCATAGCGTTTACCTTATCGTGGTGGTAAAGTGCTGTCATTTCTTGGTCTGTCAAATCTCCGTGTAGAATATAGATTGGTGGAACGTCACCAAGTGGTTTCGTAATTTGTTCAATCTTATTTCTCAGATTTTCTCTGTCAATTACAGAGAATCCTGCGTGTGAAGTTTTCAAGATAAGTCCAGGTTGTTTGTCTTTTGGTAAAGACTTGAATACTGTACAGAAAGTCTTAATCATCATTCCGATATCCTTTCTGTCTTGTCCAAGGTTACCCTTCAACCAATGTCCAACAAATAAGAAGTTAAAATCAGTCTCAATATCTTTGAGTCCTGTAATATCCAAATCCTTTGGTGGATTCTCATATCGTGAAAGTTCAACTCCTTCAAACAAAACTTCTACAGGTGTTTCGTTTTTAATCTGTCTAACTATTTGACCCGTTTGTTTGTGCTGTTCATTAAACATAGTCTTTTCAAATAAAGACTTTGTAAACTCTGAAGGAACGATAACTAAATCCATCTTGTTAGACCCGTCAAGAAACTCTCTCGGAAGAACTGTAGTCTCTACACCTGCTGTAATACCGATACTGAATTTACCAATGTTTCTAAATTCATTGGCAACTGACATCTGCATATAAACTTCAGGTTGTTTCTGTAACTGTGTTACCACATTAGAAAAAACTCGTTGTCCGAATTCTGTAGTTGGGTCTATCTGATTTTGTGGTGTGTTTCCCCATCGTGTAGGAACTACCTTAACATCGAACTTGTCCATTGAAAAAAGTGAACGTAAAATGTCTCGTGCGTGGTCTCCGTATCCACTTCGTGTAAATACAGGTGCTTGAAATACTAATATAGGTTTGTTCATAACTTATTTTTCTTCGTCTTGTTCTTTAGTTTCAAATAGTTCATCAGGTAACTTTGTATCACCTACCTGTCCTTTAAATTTTTCATAATTACGTTCGTTAATTTCTGCATTGTTACGTAAGTCTTCGTGAATAATATCAAGAATTTTTTGTTTTGCTTCTTTTGATAGAGCACTTAATGTATAATTACTGATATCATCGTTGTCAAACTCCAAACTCTCAACATCGAAATCTATTTTCGAACGAATAGCTTCAATAACTTCTCTTGCTGGCTTATAGTTTACCAAGTCAGGGTTTACCTCGATTGGCTTTTGTGTTTCTTCTTTACCTAAAAAGAACTCTCTAATTTTCTGTATCATAATTATTTTATTTTAAAAATTTCATATCGTTTTCTTGGTGTCCAATTTTCTAAGGCTTTCTCAATACCTTCAGTCATAGTCTTAGACATATTCTCTACGTCCAATCCTAAGTCTCCTGAAAATGCTTCAATACCTTTCTCTCCCATCTCTTTTCGTTCTTCAGGAGATTTTTGATACATTTCAAACATTGCCTCTGCTAAGTCATCAGGGTCTATCTTATCATCCCAAATGTATGGAGTTGGTACGGAACCTGTAAGTGTTCGGACTTTTGACCAAATAGGAATTACCCATTCACCCCAAGTCACTTTATCTTTGTGTTCTCTCCAATCGTGAAGTGAACCAATTTCTTTGTACTCTTCCGCTGTCAGTAATTCACCTGAATCCTTCCATCTGAATCCACATTGGTCTTGTAGACCACCTGTAACGTTAACGATGATAGGAGTACCTGCCATAACTGATTCAGCCGTTGTGAGACCAAATCCTTCATTCCCTGCTATGTTTACTGTACAGTCAGCCATATTATATAATTTATTCAACTCGTGTACAGGTCTCTTTTTAGATGAAAAGACAATCTTCGCTGTAGGTGCCACTGCTTCCTTAACCTTTGGAAGGTCTGTACCATTCTTGTCAACGGGTGTAGTGTGCATTAGTAAACATACCTTGTCTTTCTTTTCTTCAGGTAGTTTGTCTACGAACTTTTGGAAGGAATAGATAACATCGGAAGGTTGTTTTCTTCGGATGTTTCGGTTTGACCAAAAGAATACAAACTCGTAATCATCATCCTTTCCAAGTACCTCTTCTCTGAAGTCTGTATCTACGTCTACAGGTCTGTAAATGTCTCTGTTAATACCGTGTGGTACATAAGATACTTGCCATTCTTCTTTAGGCTTCCAAGTTACTTCATCTTCGAGTGCTGACAATCGTGATACGATACCATATGTCTGTCTTGAAATACATCCAATCCAATCACAACTCTCATAATAATTTCGATTGTATAATGGGTCAGGTAGGTCATCCCAAATTGCGTAGAAGAAAATGGGAACATTCTGTCTTACTTCGTGTTCCATCTCATATAACCACGTCCAATATCTTGGGTCTGTGAAGTGTAGAATTGCATCGGGTTTGTTCTGATTAATAAGTTGTCTTAGTACATCAGGATTCCCGTAACCTGACCAAGGTATTACTCTGACTGAAGCATCTGATACTCCTGTCTTTTCTTGTATATCTTGTGATAGGTCTAATATTTTACCCTTTTCAGGATGATTTACTGCTGCACCTAACTGAACCCAATCAAACTTATCAACTGTTCCCATAACGAACTCTTTTGACATAGTGGCGATACCACTATTCATTCTCATATCGTCAGATAGAAGTAAAATCTTTTTCTTGTCTTTCATAAAATTTATAACTCTCTTTTATTGTTTAAAACTGTGAACCACTCACTTGTAGGTTCGAATACTCATTCAATTCTGCTCTGAATTCTTCATCGTGAACATATCTGTCAATTGTTCTGTTTACAACTTTTTGAAGTGTAACGTTTGAATCGAAAGATATATGCTTGAAGTCAGAATAGATACCTTTAAGTATCTTTACCGTTGTTAATTTTGTTTCCGATTTCATATATTCATATATATTTGTTGTTTATATATAAGTATATATAAATAAAATTTTAGGAAGGAATTCCGTCACAAAGTCCTCGTTCCATAAACTCACACCACTTACAGTTTTTCTTGTTCTTTCCAGGTGCTTTAGGATAGTCAATATCTTCTCGTCTTCCATTTTCATCAAAACAAGTATCAATAAATTCCATAAAGTCTTTCTCTGCTTTATTCATTGAAGGTTTACCGTTTGCAGGTACGTGCCTTGATACTCGTGGTATCGGAAAGGGAGACTTGTCATACAACTTTCTACGAAGTATATGAAACTCAACTCGTATCTTGTCATACGGAATGTCATACAACTGTGAATAGAACTTCTTGTATATAAGAAGTTGATTGTTCTTAGTCTTGTCAGACTTTTGATATTTGTTCCATCCACGAGTTGATGTCTTCAGGTCAATGATGATAATCTCGTTTGTTGCCAAATCCTTCAGGATAATATCAACGTATCCAATGAAATGAACTCCTTCTTTAATCTTAGCGTTAAGTGGAAGTTCAATCGCTACTAACTCGTATCCCGTTTTCTTATAGAACTTGTTGAGTTTCTTTTTCAACCAATTGATAATTCGTCTTCCGTCACCGTAGAACTCTTCCAACTCTAATTTCGTAGATACAAACTTACCTTCTTCGAGTTTGTCACTTTCTTTAGTGAACTCTTCTCTTAGATGTTTGAGTAGGAGAGCATCCATATCAATTTCCATTGCTTCTTTCTTTGACACACTATACATAATTTTTAAGAAGTGCTGTATAGTTTCGTGCATTGCCGTACCAAAGACAGTATGTATGTTTGCTGAAAACTCTCGGAGCCCGTCTACATATCCTAACTTATATTGTTGTGGGCAGGTAGACCATTGTGAATATTGTGAATAACTTACTTTTGCCATTAAACTTTAAGTTTTAACTTTGTGATTTTTTTCTTCTCGGTTCCCCACTTTTCACAAATGGATTTTATCTTTTTCTTACCGTCCTTTGTAGAATACAGAATCTCCAAGTAATCCTCTGCCTCTCTTGATGAACACTCATATTCTAAACAAATCAAGTCAACCAACCAATCTTCATAATTGTTGTTAGACTTCTTTCCTTTAACGTACTTTAGGTAGGTCTTACCCTTTGGTATTAAGTCACTGTAGAACCTATATACGGTCTCTGGTGGAAGTTGTTGAATATAAGGCTGTACCTCTGCAATAGTATCTATCCAATCTATATTCATTGATAGATATCTGTTAATCATAAAGGTTGACCAAGTTTTCTTTTCAGTGTCAGAAAGTGTATCCCAATAGTCAGGATTCTGAACTTCTTTTATCTGCTTAAGATGTGAAAATAAATTTACTTGTTTATTTTTCTTTTTTGTCATTTCTTTCTTCGTCCATCTTTTCAAGTACTTTAACTTGTTCGGGTAGTAATTCTTCTATAATCTCCCCACAGTTTCCACACAACATTACATCGAATGGAATCACTACGTCTTGTGGTGTGTTTGCCGCAATCTTTGATATCTTACGTGCCTTTACACCTTGTACAAAAATATCATATCCACACTCCTGACATTCAATTGGTCTTGATGTCTTCAAGTCAATCTTTTGTCCTTGACCTTGGCCCTGTGGTGGTTGTTGTGGTGGTTTGTTTCCTTTGTTGTTATCGTCTCCTACTAATCTCATATCTTATATTAAATTTAAAATTTGAATTATTGATGCCATTGTTGGGATTTCTTTATCTACTGACATAGATGCTCTGTATTGTCCTTCTGCTAATGCAAGGATAACACCTGAAGTATTACCTTCTGCGTATTCACCTACCTTTTCATAAAGTAAAGAGTATAAGTCTGTAAAGTCTGATGCTTTACTCCCTGTTATAACTTTACGTATCTCTACGTACTTATTTCTATTGTCCAACTTTTTATCTGTTAGAATCTTCAATACCTTTTGTTTGTAATCATTCTCAATGATGTTCTGTACATCTACCCTTAGTTCTCCTTTTATAGAGTTTAACTGACAGGTATTGATAATCTTACGAATGTCAGGATATGAAGCGTCAATTACAGGAACCAAGTCTTTCGGTTCGTATTTAATTTCCTCATTATCCAAAATCTTACTTACCTGAAGAGCTACACCCTTCTTAGTTGGTGGTACAATTTGAAATGTCTGACATCGTGACTGAATCGCTTCAATTATCTTTTCAGGATAATTACAAGTTAGGATAAACCGTGTGTGTTTAGAGAACGTTTCCATTAGGTTACGTAACATTGCCTGTGCATTTGGTGTCATATAATCAAACTCGTCAAGTATAATTACTTTCATACTTTTGAATCCAACTGTAGATGCAAACGTCTTTACCTTATCTCTAATTGTATCAACTCCTGTTTCGTCCGATGCGTTTATTATAATATGGTCACAGTCCATTGAATTAACAATCAACTTGGCAAGTGTAGTTTTACCTGTACCTGCCTTACCATAGAATAAAAGATGTGGTATGTCACCACTCTCTAAGTAAAGTTCCACCTTAGTCTTTAAGTGGTCATTACCAACGTATTCATCGAGTTTACGTGGTCTATATCTCTCAACCCATAATGAGTTGTCTAATTCTTCTTCGTTATCTGTTTGTGCAAAAAATGACATTTATAATTTTTTTATGGTTTGTGGAATACAAGAATAGGTTCGTACTTATACAACTTATTGTTCAACGGTGCGGTGTTCTTAATACTGTAATTAACCGCATCTCTTTTGTTAGCATCTGCTCCTACCATTCTTGTCATTAACATTTTTAGTTTACCTTCGTAAGTACATCCAAGTCCTTCAAGAATTTTTATACTATCTCCTTCCAATGGGTAGTATAAAGACTTACCAACTTTAATATCTGCTATATTCCAAAGTATATAGCGGTCATTCTTAAGATACTCATAAATTGTTGTTAACGTTGGTCTTAAGAAATTGTCTCTCCAATCATCGTATTCTCCATACGCTTTGAATGATTGATTTTCGTCTTGTGAATACTGTTCCCTATTGAAGTAAGGTGGTGAAGTAAATGATAAGTCTCAGTTACCTTTATACTTTTGAAAGTCAGGATTCTCTGATATCTTCTCTGCCCCATCCTGAAATAACACATATGTATTTGCCTGACTCTCTACTTCAAAGAAACTTTTAAGTGTGTTCGAATGATTGTCTACACAATTCTCGTTAAAGAACTTTGCTACATACTCATATCTCGACATCCCTAATTCAGGAATGTATGTGTCAGGATTCGGGTCTGTACCTATATAGTGTATGTCTTTTCTTGATGACATTGCTCCAAGGATTCTACCACCCCAACCTGAAGATGAATCGTAAATATGTAATGGTTCATCCTGTTCAATGTGCTCTGTATAGTTTTCGTATATCCACTTTGCTGTCAGAGCAGGGAAGTTCACAGCAGGTTGTCCTAATCCCAATCTAAATGATTGAAGTAACTTAGGAAATAATCCCTCGTCTTTATCATACCACCTAATATTATATAGATACTTCTTTAATTTACCATTCTTCAATTCTTTTGTAGATGGAACATCTCCGACATTGATAAGTTGGGTACTATTTAGATATCCATTGTCTCTCAGCTGACGTACCTGTTCGGGTGTCAGAAAGAATAGATTGCCATAAGCAGTTCCTTCATCATTTAGTTTTCCGTACTTTTTAATAGCACTCTTTGTTGTCTTTGATAGTACTATATCATAGTTTTTCCACTTTCCTGTGAATATCCTTCCATCGTGTACATCCTTAACAAACTGATAAGGTGTCTGACCATTCCAAAAGGGATTCTCGTCCTTCGTAGGTGTTAAGGAACGACTCCAAGCATACATTGAATCTCTTCGTACTGCTCGTTTCATTACCTTCACAAAGTCTTCCTCTAATTCAGGAAGTGCAAAGTAGTCATAAATAGAACGTGCCCCATCGGAAGATACTCCCTCAGAAATACGAGTCTTTAACATCGTTGGGAAGAACTGATTTACAGGAGAAGCGTCTTTGTTGAAGTTTTTAATTATACCTAAACTCTCTTCATCGTCTGATATATCTTCGTGCCAAAAATCACACTCATTGGAACGGAGTTTACCAAAAGACTCGATAATTTCATCGTAGTCTCTCCCTATTACAGGTGGTATACCTTCCCCGTCCCATTGTTCTGTAACTTCCTTACGAAGTAATCTTGCCCAATCTTCAAACTCTTCATCGTTCAATGATAGAACTTCGTGATAAAGTCTATTGGACTCGAATTCGTCAAATTTACTTCTCTCGTAAAAGTATTCTTTCATTAGGACTTCGTTTCAACCAAGTAGTATGATGCTTCATATTCGTCTACAGAGAAAGAAATGTGTGACAGTCCTTGTGTAGAAATCTTAAGAGTAGCGTCAGTTGCTTCTTTATTAGCTACCAAAATCTCTTTCAGGTAAGTTGCAGAGAATGAAATAGCGTTTATACTCTTAGAATCAGTTTCACAATCTACGTCAATAGAAATTCGGTTACTGTTAATATTTGCATAACCAATAATGATTCTACCTTGACCCTTCTCAAATATAAAGGTAAAGTTATTCTCGTCCGAAAGTGCTCCTTTAGCACCGATGAATCGGTTAATGAATTTCTTGTCCAACTTGATTTCTACATCAAAGTCAGGTAGTTCTTTCAGGTCAGGTACATTTGGAATAACTGACAGGTCTGCTAACATATAGTTTACAGAAGTCAAACTGTCCTTTAGTTTCAATGATACAGGTTTTCCACCAACATCTGAAATATTAAATTCGATATCGTCACCAAGTACTCCCATCATCTTCAGAAGTTTTGATGTATCATAAATACCAAACTCACTGTCATCATAGTTAAAGTCCGTATACTTCACTTCACCAAGTACAGACTTATCGTCTGAAATGAATGATGTTGTAAGTACATTGTCTTTGGTTGCCCATTTCACGGACTCTACAAGTCCTGATAAGTTGTACTTCTGTACAAATCTGTTTATATTACTCTTTTCCATATTGTGTATAAGTTATTGTTTTTTATGTATTTAGGTCTAAATATAAGAAATTATTTGACTAATGTCAAGTTTAAAATGAGAAGAACTGTTCAGCGGCTCTTTGCTCCGATACACATTCTCCCCATCCAATTGCGTCATAGAAATCTTGAAGTTTACTTCTTAGTTCTCTTTCAAAGATTTTATCGTGGTCTATATACTTCTCAATAAAGTTAAGTATTTCAGGTGGGTCATTCCATCCCGTAAATGCTAATCCTTCTAATCCTAACGGATTGTCTTTTAGATATACCCACTTAACTTTGTCACCATTTTTCATAGGTTCATACTTGTAAGGTGCATCGAAATGCTCTAAACAATCATTGTATCCAATAATAGCTTTAGCGTGTGCCGTTGTACCTTTTATGAACTGAAATGGTTGTCTGTCTTTTGGTAGGTATTTTTGTAGGTTCTTAACAGGAGTATTCCTTCCAATATCTTCATATGGAAGTTCTGTGATATGGTGTTTGAAATCCATAATCTTATCTGTCAGTTCCTGCTCTGTTTCACCACGTAGGATACTAATAAGAACCTCTGACATATGTTTACCAAATGCTTTAGGAAATGAACTTCTCTTTACGTCCAACCCTTTCACATCAAGTTTGTCTACTGCCACACCGTTGTCAGATATAATCCACTGTGCGTATCTTTTCTTCGCTACCCACAATCCTGCTTTCGCAACATACTCTTTCTTAATCTCTAATCTGTGTTTATCTTTTGGTACGTGAAGTATCTTCTCGGATAACATATCATAGTATTCATTTAAATACTCCTGCATTTCCGTTGCTATATCATTCACATAACCTGCTATAGTTTGTTGGTCTTCATCTCTCCAATTCTCATATCGTTTGTCCATCAATGGAACGGCTGAAAAGAATACGGAGTCAGTGTCAATGTAAATGTTAGAGTCTTCGTCAGGTGTGTTAAGTTCTTTGTTGTACTTAATGTTCCCCATATCCGCTGTAGACTTAATCACTGTTTGCCCTGTACTCGTTACCGCAACAGCATTATCTACATCGTAGAAACGGAATGCAGGTAATCCAAGTACACCGTACAATGAGTTAAGAAGAATCTTTTGTACCAACTGTCTCTTGTGGAAAAAGGCGTATTTATCGTCATCTCCTGCCTTACCCCACTTCTTCATCTCGTCTTTGTATTCAACTCGTTTCGTGAACCATAAGTCAAGAATCCCTGGAATACATCCCACTGCATCTGTACGATACATTACACCATTAGAAGATACGGAGAATCCACGCTCGTCAAGAACTTCTTTTAGTTTCTCCCTCGTAATTTCATTATCTCCAATGTGGAAGGTGTCCTGTTTTCCTGTCAAGAATTTCTGTGCGTCCCAATCTTTAATGATATCAATCTTAGTTTCAGGACTGATATTAAGAGTCATAATAATTGACGGATATAGTGAAGTCAAATCAAGGTCATATATCCACTCATATTTACCAACGATAGGTGGTTTTACATACGCTCCCAAGAACTTACTATCACCACTCTCTCGAATTTCTTTCATCTTCTCTTCTCGGTCAGCGGGTTTGTTAGGTGCTACCAAGTCTCTTCGTTTAAGATATGTTAAAAGTGCTCCTTCCAAATACTTAGATGAATACACAAAGTCTTCATATGGTACGTGACCAACGTGACAAATACCCCTACACAAATCAATGAACTGAAGTTTTCTGTCAAGTTTTACTACAATCTCAACATCAACCAAGTTATACTCTACGAACTTGTGAAGGTCTTCCCTGAATAAGTCATCAAGGTTTCCATCATACTCAACCTTACCCATATCAATTTCTTTTCTACCAACCGTGTCCAATCGGTAGTTGGCAAGTTCAGTATAGTTGTAGTTTCTGTAAAGTGTAATGTAATCAAGATATGATACACCCGCCATAAAGAATCGTGAACGATACGGAGACCAAAAACATTCTCCAATAGGAGAAAGCCTATTTGCCTGCTTCTTTCCGAATAATCGTTTTAATCTATTATATAAGTAAGGAGTATCAAAGTAGTCAATGTTCCAACCTGTGACAATCGAAGGATTAATTCCCTCATACAAGTTAAGGTATTGAAGTAACAGGTCTTCCTCGGTATCAAATCGTAATACCGTTGCCTGTTCGGTCTCCATATTCTTAACCTTTTTGTCCTTATCTACAACTAACACCCAATAATCATTTGTAGTTGAATCGTGAAGTGCAATGGATGTTATAGCATTCTCTGCTAATTGCGTATCAGGTAATCCACTAATCATCTCAACCTCAATATCATAGGTCAAGACTGTGTGTCCTGTAGAAGGTTCATCGGAATCTGTATACGTGTCTACAAGGACTCTCGTGGTCTGTGCCACGTCCGATTCAAATAGGTCAGGGTCACCCTTACTGTACTTGTAAACCTTCGTTAAAGAGTCTCCATAAATAGACTTGTATTGTCCGTTTTTTGCTTTTTGATATGCGTACCTTGTGTACGGAAATGTCATATATCCACGAGTATCATCCCATAGATGTACAAGGTTCTTCTCTCTCTGGTAGTAAATGTTTTTGTAAATAGTTATACCTCTCTAATTTAATTATAATATACGAATTATTTCTGCCAAATCCAAATAGGTTCTCCAAAAGTTTTGTTTTTTACTTTCTTCGTTTTCTCAACCGTGTCCTCATTAAAGTGGTCTGTTTTACCACTACCTGCTCCCCCTGAATTTGGCCTTACTGCCATTTCCATTCCTATACAACCTACATAGTTTAGTCCTTTAGATTGTAGGAACTCATTCATTGGATTTGTTATAACTTGCCACTCTCCGTGTGAATATACATCGGAAATGTTTATTGCGATTATACCACCCATCTTAACAGTTGGTATAATTTTGTCTAACGTCTTGTGAAGGAACTCTTCATTCCAAGTGTTAATGTCTTTGTATCGTACCCAACTCTGTGTATCTTCATCTGAATACCGTTCTATATCGAAGTAAGGTGGTGAAGTAAATACCGTGTCAAAGAATTCGTTATATTTACTATAGTCAAAATCTTCAGCAGGTTCTTGATACATCTCAATTGTTTTCGAAACTTCTAACATCGTTCTGTGTCTCTCATAGAACTCAATCTGTTTCTCATAGATTGGATGATTCATTGAGTTAGGGTCTAACCCTACATAGTATTCTCCTGTATGTGATGCGTAAAATCCTGCAAGTCTGTCTCCCCAACCCATACTGAAGTCAAGAATGTTTTTTGACCTAAACCTGTCATAAAATGCTTTGGCGATACTCGGTTTGAACTGTGATGCGATATACTTTCTCAGTGTCAAACAACTACGGATAGAAGACTTACTGATATCATCTAATCCAGGCATTGTCCAAAGTGCATTAAGTGCTGGCTTTAATCCTTTTTCAGATTTCCAACTTCGAAGTGCTGAAGGATTTCTTGCGTGGTCTACTGACCATCTATTATCTATATGAAACCCGTTGGATGCCTTGTTCCCTGTATTACTTCGTTTGAAATAGTAATGTGAGTCTTCAAACTTATTATGGAATGAAGAGTCTGTTCCCTCTCTCGGAAACCATTCACCCTCTACCAATATATCGTTCCACCAAGTACCCTTTAATTTTCTGTAATCATCAAGGATATCGTCCTCACTTATGTCAGGAAACGGTGGGTCATATGTTAAAAGAATAGGTGCAAGTTCGTCTTTAATCTCTTCTTTATCATATGTCTCTTTTATTTCAGTCCACTCTTTTTCGGGTATCGTAAACCACTCTCCCTCTTTCTTATACTTCTTTAGATTTATCATCTTCATCCACTAAATGTGTCCAAGTTTCACCCTTGGCTATTTTTTTAATATTCCATTTCGATACTTTATAGTTTTTAGCAATGACATTAAGAGAGAATCCTTGCTTATGAAGTTTTCTTATTTCAAGAACCTGTTCACTTGTCAACTTGGCTCTTGGATGATTTTCTCCCCTAAGTCTATTACTATTTCCCATATTTAACTTACATCAGGTGCCCAATGTTCCATTTCAACAAGTGTAATCTTATCCTTCCAACCAATACGTTCTATCATTGGTAAAAAGTTTTCAACTTTATACTTATCCCACTTTTCTTTATAAGTAGGAGATGGAGAATATACAATACAAATTGC
>Ga0102926_1001408_pt1 | contig 14169 bp, 13 predicted proteins | sample SalPonR1_A_D2_MG_FD_78173 | JGI IMG/M metagenome (GOLD analysis project Ga0102926, IMG submission 78173) | Salt pond soil microbial communities from South San Francisco under conditions of wetland restoration - Salt Pond MetaG R1_A_D2_MG | ecosystem: Environmental > Aquatic > Marine > Intertidal...
ATCTCGGTCCCGCCCGATCATGTGGTCGGCAAAGTCGAGTGGCCTGACGAAACGCCGGACGCCTCCACCGATTTCGTGGTCGCCGACACCGAAGTGATGCAGGGCCAAGACGCGATGCTGCAAGACGTGCGCCGCGCACATCCGGGCAAGGAAAAGCTTGTCTTCGTGCATGGGTACAACAACACGCTTTCCGATGGCATGTACCGATTGGCCCAAATCCGCACTGATTTCGAAATTACGATGCCGACCATCCTGTTTTCATGGCTGTCGGCGGGTGATCCGCGCGGCTATGCCTACGATCGTGACAGCGTATTGTTTTCTCGGGATGATTTTCTGGAGATGCTGGATGGCTTGACGGCTTCGCCGGGGGACCGCGTTTTCCTGCTGGCGCATTCCATGGGGTCGCACTTGGTGATGGAAGCCTTGCGGCAAGCGGCGTTGAGTGGCGATGAAGAAATCTTGTCCCGGATCAGTGGCGTGGTTCTTATGTCACCTGACATCGACCCCGATCTCTTTCGGAGTCAGGCCGAGGCGATTGGCGCGCTTCCGCAGCCCTTTTTGATTTTCACCACGCGGCAAGACCGGGCGCTGTCGATTGCGGGTTTCATTACCGGACGTAAGCAGCGCCTTGGGCTGATCGACGGGCCAGACAAGGTGAGGGGCCTGAATGTGAAAGTGGTGGATTTCACGGCTTTGGCCGATGGTGAGGGGTATAATCACTTCGTGCCGGTCACGTCGCCAGCCGCGATTGCAATGCTGCGCGGTATGATCAATCAGGCAGGCGCGCGGGGATCGGCCTTTGGGGATTACATGGTGCTGGAAAACCACCAAGCCCCTGCCCAATAGCGAGAGGGGAAATGCTGGCTTGCCCCTGCTGCCCAGATTTGGAATAACACATGCGCCAGCAAGGAGACCCTGATGCCCGCACGTATCTACAAGCCCGCGCGTAACGCCATGCAATCCGGTACGGCCAAAACCAAGCACTGGGTGTTGGAATTCGTCCCCGAAACCGCGCGTGAAGTTGACCCGCTGATGGGCTGGACTTCGTCCGACGATACTCAGGCACAGGTGAAGCTTCGGTTTTCGAGCAAGGAAGCGGCGCTGGAATATGCGCAAGAGCATGGCATAGATGCGGTTGTGCAAGACCCCCATAAGCGCAAGCCCAATATCCGCGCCGGCGGCTATGGTGAGAATTTTGCGGTCAATCGGCGGGGAACCTGGACCCACTAAGGTCTTTGGGCGCCTCCAGAACGTCGAAATGCACCGGCATTGCCCGCGTCTGGGCAAAGGCCGCTGCACGGTGCGTCGCCATCGCTTGAGCCGCCGGTCCGATCACATGAAAACGCTATGAACGCTTGGAGAAAGTCCTGCCCGCATTGGGTGCTGTGACGGTGCCGAAAGCGAATTGCATCGGCGCGAGGGCGTGTCGGAACGGTTTGGCCACACCGCCTTGGAAAAGCTCGGCAGCTTGATCCGGATCAAGGCGGAATTGTTACAAAAGCGTTACCCCTCACGCGATGACAGTGAAGGAGACGCGAAACATGACAACACGTTCCAGTGCAGCGAAATCGGAAGCCTCAAAAGCCGCGGCGTCGGCGCGGTCAGCGGCTGCCATGGCAGAGCGTGATCCCGAGCCCGAGGTGAAAGCCTCCGACAAGGTGGCGGACTTGCGAAAGGCGTTCGAAAACGGCGAATACCCTTATCAGGACAAGTTGAAGAAAAAGCCTTACGAAGAAGAAAAGGCCAAGCTTCAGGCCGAGCTTTTGAAGGTTCAGCACTGGGCGCAGGAGACCGGCGAGAAATTCGTTCTGATATTCGAAGGCCGCGATGCCGCGGGCAAGGGCGGAACCATCAAACGCTTCACCGAACACCTGAACCCCCGTCAGGCGCGTGTTGTTGCCTTGAACAAACCGACTTGGGAAGAAAAGGGTCAGTGGTTCTTTCAGCGCTATATCGAACACCTGCCAACCGTAGGTGAAATGGTGTTCTATGACCGTTCTTGGTACAACCGTGCGGGTGTTGAACGGGTCATGGGCTTCTGTGAGCCTTGGGAATACCTTGAGTTCATGCGTCAGACACCGGACCTGGAACAGATGCTCGTTCGGTCTGGAATCCGGCTTTACAAATACTGGTTCTCAGTGACCCAGAATGAGCAAAAGAGCCGCTTTGAAAGCCGGGCAACCGATCCGCTGAAGCAATGGAAGCTAAGCCCGATTGACAAGGAAAGCCTTGATAAGTGGGATGACTACACCGAAGCCAAGGAGGCCATGTTCTTCTACACCGATACGGCCGACGCGCCTTGGACCGTGATCAAATCGAACGACAAGAAGCGCGCGCGTCTGAATTGCATGAAGCACTTCCTGAGCACGCTGGATTATCCGGGCAAGGACCCCGAGATCGCCCAGATGCCCGATCCGTTGATCGTGTCCACGGCCCAGCATGTCCTTCACCAAACCGACCATATCTTGGGGAAGTCCTTGCACCCGGACGTGCGCAAGGGTTGACGCGCAACGAACCGCTCAGGTGTATTGGGTCGTCTTGCCGACAAAGCAATGCGGCCCTAAACATCTTTGCATGTTCCGCACACTCGTTCTTGCTGTCGTGATATCAATTGCCCCCATGGCGCAGGCGCATCCGCATGTCTTTGTGGATGTGGCCCTGCGGGTTCTGAGTGATGACAAGGGGCGATTGACTGGTGTTGAGGTGACCTGGACCTATGATGATTTCTTCTCGCTTTTGGTGTTGGAAGATCGCGGGTTGGACCCGGATGGCGATATGAACCTCACTGAAAAGGAGCGCGGGGCGCTCATGGGGTTCGACCTTGAACATTGGGAGCCGGGTTTCGAAGGCGCGATGTTCATATATGACATGGGCGGGAAAATTGAGCTAGGGGCAGCAGAAGCCACCTATGCCGGCATGGATGGAGGACGGATTGTGACCCGCCACATTCGGCCGATCGACCCCATGCCATTCTCTGATCTGACCCTTCGGCCTTATGACCCGTCCTATTATGCGGCGCTTGATCTTGTTGAGGTCACGGGCCTGCCAAGCGGATGTAAAAGCGACATTATCCAGCCCGATACCAAGGCCGCCGACGCCAAGGTCGAAGCATTGGGCGGTGCCGGAATGGAAGCCATCTTCGACGAGGTACAGGTCGGCATTTACTACGCGGATGAATTGAGGGTGTCATGCGTAGCCTCTTCCTGATTGCCGGGTTGTGTGTTCTGGCGCTGGTGGTCTGGCTTTGGGGCCTAGGCGGCGCCGATGATGTCGCGCGGTGGGCCACCGAAGGTCAGCGAAACGTACAGCAAACGATGGCCGGGTATCTGCGCAAATTGCGGGCGGGCGAGGCCGGTGCGCTGGCCGGGCTTCTTGGGCTTTGTTTTGCCTACGGGTTCTTTCATGCGGCCGGGCCGGGGCACGGCAAGATACTGATCGGTGGCTATGGCGTGGGCGCGCGTGTGCCAGTTTTTCGCTTATCGCTGTTGGCGCTGGCCTCAAGCCTTGCACAGGCGGCCACGGCAGTGATCCTGGTATATGCAGGCGTTTTGCTTCTTGGGGCGACGCGGGAAGCCATGCAAGGCGCTGCGGACAAGATCATGGCACCGGCCAGCTATGGCGCGATCGCCCTTGTTGGGCTGTGGTTGCTGTGGCGCGGCCTGCGCCGCTTCAAGCGCGCAGTACATGACAACCATGACCACGCGCATGACGATGACGGCAATTGCGCAAGTTGCGGCCACCGGCATGGACCCAGCCTTGACGAGGCGAAGTCGGTGACCTCGCTCCGAGATGGTCTGGCGATCGTTGCGGCGGTCGCGATCCGGCCCTGTACCGGGGCATTGTTCCTGCTCATTCTGACGTGGCGCATGGGGATCGACATGGCCGGGATCATGGGGGCATTCGTCATGGGGCTGGGCACGGCGAGCGTGACGGTTGCCGTGGCTATCGCTGCGGTCACGCTGCGCGAGGGGCTTTTCGCGCGTTTGATCGCCGGACAGGGTGGTGCCGCTGCCCGCGCCCTGCCGCTCGTGGAAGTGGCGGCGGGCGCACTTGTGGCCATCATTGCCGGGCAATTGATGCTGACCGCGATTTAGCTTCATTTCGATTGCCCTGACGCCTTGACCCCCCTAAGGCAGGGCCATGCACTATGCCCTGACATATCGACAACATGCGCGCGCGGTTCTCGGGCTGGGCTTGCCATTGGTGGGCAGCCATCTTGCGCAGTTTGCCATCACGTTGACCGATGCGGCGATGCTTGGGTGGTATAATGTCGAGTCGCTTGCCGCGGGTGTACTGGGCGGCGAGATGTTTTTCGTCTTTTTCATCATGGGCTCGGGGTTTGCATGGGCGGTCATGCCCATTGTCGCCTCGGCCCAAGGCGCGGGCGAGGACGCACAGGTGCGCCGCGTGACGCGCATGGGGCTTTGGGCCTCGATACTCTTTGGCTGTCTGGCCCTGCCGTTTCTGCTTTTTACGGAAGACATATTGCGTGCCTTGGGCCAAACCGATGAGGTGTCTCGTCTTGCAGGCGATTACAACCGCATCAATGGTTGGGCCATCTGGCCCGCGCTTCTGGTCATGGTATTGAAATCCTACCTTGCTGCGCTTGAGCGGACGCGTGTTGTCCTTTGGATCACGCTTTTGGCCGCGGGTGTGAACGCCGTGGTCAACTATATTTTGATTTTTGGCAATTTCGGTGCGCCCGAGATGGGGATTCGCGGGGCTGCGGTCGCGTCGGTGGTGGTGCATCTGGTCTCACTTTTGGCGCTTGTTTTCTACGTGATCCGGGCCACGCCGGAGCACGCCCTGTTCCAAAGGCTCTGGCGCCCGGACGCCGAGGCTTTCGGCAGGGTGTTTCGCCTTGGCTGGCCCATCGGAATCACCAACCTTGCCGAGGTCGGCCTTTTCGCGGCCTCTTCGGTGATGATGGGTTGGCTTGGCACCTTGCCACTGGCCGCGCATGGAATCGCGCTGCAGGCGGCCTCGGTCGCCTTCATGATGCACCTTGGCCTCAGCAACGCGGCCACTGTGCGCGCGGGTCACGCCCATGGACGTGGGGATTTGCCCGGTTTGCGTGCGGGGGCATCCGTGGTCATCGCCATGTCTACAATTGCGGCGCTGGTCACGGTGATGGTGTTCCTCGTGCTGCCCGAGCCCATCATCAGCGCCTTCATGCGCCCTGATGAGCCGGACCGCGATACGGTTCTTGCGCTTGGCACGGGTCTATTGGCGGCGGCGGCGCTTTTCCAACTCGTCGACGCCGGACAGGTCATCGCCTTGGGACTCTTGCGCGGGGTCCAGGACACCCGTGTGCCCATGGTTATCGCCGCAATCACCTATTGGGGTGTCGGTATCCCGGCGAGTTATCTTTTGGGTTTCACGATTGGCCTTGGCGGGGTAGGCGTCTGGCTTGGCCTTGCCCTTGGCCTGGCTTTGGCGGCCATATTCATGATGGCCCGTTTTTGGGGATGGTCGGCGCGGTTGCCGAAATAAGTGATCTGTGGCGTCGGTTTCAGCGTATACGTTACCAACAATAGCATTTTCGAGGCTGACGACTTATGTATAGGCTCGGCAGCACGGACGAGGGGAGCATGCCATGAACATTCGACCGACCGATCTTGAAAGATCGCCCGAGCGGGACGAGGCCGAAGCGGCGCTTGCCGTATTGCGAACTTGGGCCGAGTCGGCCAGCCCGGAAGAGGTAGCTGATCTTGATCCGGCCGTGGCACGTCTGCTGCCAGACCAAAAGGTGAGCAATTATCCCACGCTGTCGCGTGACTATCCCCATGATTTCAAGGTCGACGCCGCCTACAAGGCGTCAATGCCAGATCTTCAAAACGGACCCAGTTCGCTGATCCGCGGGGCACGCCGCCATTTGCAACACGTGGGCATCTCAAACTTTCGCTTGCCGATCAGCTTTCATACCCGCGACAACGGTGACCTGAGGCTGGAGACCTCGGTCACTGGTACGGTCAGTCTTGATGCCGACAAGAAAGGCATCAACATGTCTCGGATCATGCGCAGCTTCTACAAGCACGCCGAGAAGACCTTCAGCTTCGAGGTGATCGAAGCCGCGCTTGATGATTACATAAACGATCTCGATACTATTGATGCCCGCATCCAGATGCGTTTTTCGTATCCGATGAAGGTGCAATCCCTGCGTTCGGGTCTGGAGGGCTTCCAGTACTACGATATCGCGCTGGAACTTGTCGAACGCGACGGTGTACGGCGCAAGTACATGCATATTGATTATGTCTATTCCTCAACCTGCCCCTGTTCGCTTGAACTCAGCGAACACGCGCGTCAAGCCCGCGGGCAATTGGCCACGCCACATTCGCAGCGCTCGGTCGCGCGTATTTCCGTCGAAGTGGTGGAAGGTGATGTCCTTTGGTTCGAAGACCTGATCGAAATGGCGCGTACTGCTGTACCAACCGAGACACAGGTCATGGTGAAACGCGAGGATGAACAGGCTTTCGCGGAATTGAACGCGGCCAATCCGATTTTCGTGGAGGACGCGGCACGTCTGTTCTGCGCACAATTGCAAGCCGACGACCGGGTTGGCGATTTCCGCGTTGTGGCGAGCCATCAGGAAAGCCTACACAGCCACGATGCCGTCAGTGTCCTGTCCGAAGGGGATACGTTTGCCTCTGACAGCATTGATCCGAAACTGTTCTCGACCTTGTTTCACATAGGATAACCCGACCATTGAGTATCGCGCCTATTTTTTAGGCATTCCTTGTGCGTTCGCATGTGGGGTGGGCAGTAAATGGCCTACACCCCCATGTTATGCCACATTCGCTGTGGTCTCTTCGCGTCCTTCGTTATGGCTTTGTCACATGGCCGCGCTAGAGCGGCTATGCATTGCGAAAGGAGCACCAAATGCAACATGTCACTACGCCCCTCGAAATCACCGCTGCTGCGTGGCGCGTGGCAGGTTTCATGATGGAAACCAACCTGCGTGTGGCGACCGTCTTCGGTCAGGCTGCGATCGAGACCAATCCATTCGCAACATCTGCGCGTCTCAAGGCAAAACCGGTGGCGCCAAAGGCCGCACCCAAGGTCAAGGCCAAGGCCAAGCTGAAAACATCCAAGCCTGCGGCAGCCCAATCCAAGGAAGCGCGGGCCAAGGTGGAGGCTGCAAAACCTGCGCCCGCGCCTAAAAAGGTGGCCAAGCCCGCCGCCAAAGCGAAACCGGCCCCCGCACCCAAAGCGGCACCTGCATCGAAATCAGCCACTCAAGCGAAGGCGGCGAAACCCGCCGCGCCAAAGGCAAAACCGGCCCCCAAGAAGGCAGCCGCGCCGAAACCGGCCCGCAAGGCTGAATCAAGCCCGGTGGCGAAGCCCGATACAGCCGCCGCGCCGGCGAGCAAGCCGACAGATATGGCCGAAAAGCCCAAGCGCCCGCGCGCGCCATCCAATCCGCCGGCCATGCCTGAGCCTGCCGGGGCCTCTACGGGTAAGAAAAAATCCGTTTGAAATCAAAGCTCTTTGCGCCGGGATGCACTTGGTGCAACCCGGCTTTGCCGAATAACCGGTAGTCGCGTCAGATTTGCTGACCTATGCTGGATGTCAGGGAGGAAACCAAACCGTAGCAACCAAAGGCAACGAGGTTTCCAATGACGACTTTGACCACTGACATTCGCGCCGCCGACCGTGGCCTGCGCGCCCGTTTTTCGGCGTTCCTTGCATCGCTTGCCCGGGCTTTCGAGGCGCACGCCTATGCCGCCTCGCGCCGGGATCAGATCGAAACGCTTCAAGCGAAGTCCGACGCGGAACTGGCCGAGATCGGCGTGAAACGCGATGACATCGTGCATTACGTCTATCGCGACCTGTTCTATGCGTGATGTCTGCCGGGACGGGCGGTCTGAGTGCAACATTTTGAACCGCCCGCGCCCTTTTCACTGCTTTCGGCGGCGGATTGTGTTACCCTGATTTCATGGGAGGAGCCCACACCCGACAAGGAAAGGGGTTCCTATGACAGACCGCATCGACATCGAATTCGTACCCGACACGTGGCGCAAGAAGCTTGATCTTTACTTGCTTGAACATGCCCATGGAATGAATGGCTACATGCTGAGCCGGATGCATTTCGAGCGTCTTATGCGCCTGCATGCCATGACTGACCCCGAACTGGCGCTTCTTGGGCTTACGCGCGAAGACATCGTTCCATATGTGATGGGAGAGACGATTGCCGCCTGATCGACCCCGGAGACCTTCTGTGCCGCAAGTGCTGACTGTAGCTTGACACCCGGTGAGCCTCGGGCCAACTCTGCCCTCCATGATCGATCTGCGCCCCGTGGGATATGTGATCGGCCTCATGGTGCTGGCTCTCGGGTCGACCATGGTGTTGCCGATGCTGGTGGACATCGCCGAAGCGCGAGGTCATTGGCCGGTTTTTGCTGAAAGCGCCGTGATAACCATGCTTGTCGGAGGGCTTGTTGCCTTGGCGTGCCGCAATGGCGTGCGAGAAGGTCTTACCATTCAACAAACCTTCCTTCTGACCACAGGTGTATGGGTCGCTCTGCCGATTTTTGGTGCGATACCTTTCCTTCTGGGCGCCACTGAAGCGCGTGTTGTCGATGCCGTGTTCGAAGCCATGTCGGGGTTGACCACCACGGGGTCAACTGTCCTGTCCGGTTTGGAAGAGTTGCCCAAGGGCCTTCTTTTATGGCGCGGTATCCTGCAATGGCTGGGCGGTATCGGGATCATTGTCGTGGCCATGGTTTTCTTGCCAGAGCTTCGCGTCGGCGGGATGCAGATTTTCCGCACGGCGGGTTTCGATACCATGGGGAAAATCCTGCCCCGCGCGACCGAGATCGCTTCGCGCATCTCGGTCATTTACCTCAGCCTCACCTTGATTTGCGTGCTGTGCTATCTGGCCTCGGGGATGAATGCCTTTGACGCGACAGTGCATGCCATGACCACCGTCGCCACAGGGGGCTTTGCCAACTACGACGCGTCTTTTGGTGCCTTTGGTCCGATGACCGAATATGTCGCCGTATCCGTGATGATGCTGGCAGCGCTACCCTTCGTGCGCTTCGTGCAGCTGACGGCCGGAACGGCCAAACCACTTCTGAGCGACCCTCAGGTCAGAGGTATTTTCGTCACTGCGACCGTCCTCGTTCTGGGCCTCAGCCTTTGGCAAATGTTGCAGATGGGAGGGGCCAGCGAGCAGGCTTTTCGCAAGGTGCTTTTCAACACGGTGTCGATCCTGACAGGCACTGGATACGCCAGTACCGACTACATGACTTGGGGTGGTCTCCCGATTGCAGTGCTGTTTTTCACTGGCCTGATTGGCGGCTGTGCTGGCTCGACCTCCTGTTCGATCAAGATCTTCCGCTATCAGCTTCTCTTCGCGTCGATCCGGGCGCAATTGCGGCGCATTTATACGCCTCATGGGGTCTTTACCCCGCGCTATCAGGGGCGCCCGATCGACGATGACGTGCTGAACTCGGTCATGTCATTTTTCGTGTTCTTCATCGTTACCCTCGGTTTGATCAGCGTGATCCTTGGCTTTACCGGGCTTGATTTCGTCACCTCGATTTCCGGGGCGGCGGCGGCCCTTGCCAATATCGGTCCCGGCTTGGGTGAGATCATCGGCCCCGCCGGCAATTTCGCGGCGCTCAACGATACAGCGAAATGGGTTCTGACTGCGGCGATGTTGATCGGGCGGCTCGAACTTCTTGCTGTCTATGCCATCTTCACCATCAGTTTCTGGAGAGCTTGATGACCCAAAAGGCCCTTGGCGCGCAAATCTCACACATGCTCAAGTCGCGCGGCGTGGACGTGATTTTCGGCATTCCCGGTGTCCACAATCAAGAGCTGTATCGTGGAATCGAAGAAGCAGGCATTACACATGTCTTGGCCCGCCACGAACAGGGGGCGGGTTTCATGGCGGATGGCTATGCCCGCGCCACTGGAAAGCCCGGCGTGGCCTATGTCATCACGGGGCCTGGGCTATGCAATATCATGACACCGATGGGGCAGGCCTATTCCGATAGTGTTCCGATGCTGGTGATCTCGTCATGTCTGGACGAAACAGCGGCGCGGCGCGGCCAGCTGCACCAGATGCTGGATCAACGCGCGGCGGCTGACACGGTTTGCGAATGGTCGGAGGAAGCCCGAACCCCTGAAGCGGCCTATGCCTTGATTGATCGTGCATTGATCGAACTGTCCACGGGCCGCGCCCGTCCTCGGCATATCCAAATCCCGATCTCGGTCTTGGAGGCCCCTGCACCGCCGCCGGGGCCGCGCCCTGTCATCGCTTCGGAAGTCGCGTCGAAACCGATGTCAGGGATCATTGAGACGATCCTTGCTGCCAAGGCACCGCTGTTCATCCTTGGCGGAGGGGCGCGAGATTGTGCTGATCCCGCGCGCGATGCTCTGGGTGCGCTTGGTGCGGCCTGTTTTGAAACGCAAGCGGGACGCGGGGTAATCGGTTCTTACGCACTGAACTACGGCAGTTATCTGGCACGACCTGACTCTGGAGCGGTCATCGAACAGGCGGATGTGGTTATTCTTGTTGGAACGGAACTCAGTCCCTCGGATGTATTGCGTGAGGATATCGGGATTCGCGGCCGTCTGATACAAGTCGATATCGACCCGTCGGGTTTCCTGCCAGAATGTGACTGGCCCGTTTTGTCTTCGGCCGGGAACTTCTTTGATCGGCTTTTGTCGGCGCTGGATGGACACGAGGCGGCGACCGAATGGGACCCCGCCAAGGTCCGCACGGCGAAGGCCCGTTGGCGCGCCGAGGTGGATGCGGAAATACCCAATGTCCTGCCTTTGGCTGATGCACTTCGGACATGCCTTCCGGAACTGACGGTGGTCTATTCCGATATGACACAATTTGCCTATGCCTGTCTGGAAGGCTGGCCGATGGAGCGCCCGGGATTCTGGCATCACCCGGCAGGGTTTGGCACCTTGGGGTACAGCCTTCCGGCTTCCATTGGCGGTGCGGTTGCGCGGCCAGATTTGCCGACCTGCTGCGTGATCGGCGATTATGGGCTCCAGTATACGATCGCCGAACTTGGAACGGCGGTGGAACTGGGCCTGCCGTTGCCCATTTTGCTATGGGACAATGGCAAGCTGGGCGCAATTGAACACAGCATGATCGGTGCCCAGATCGCGCCCAATTCCGTGATTGCTCATAACCCGGATTTTGTGGCTCTTGCCCGCGCGTATGGGGCGCATGCTTTCCGCCCGGAATCGCTTGCCGACTTGGCGCGGCAAGTAAACGAGGCGTTCAAAGCAGACCGCCCGACGCTCATCCACATGACTCCAGCATTGGCCCGGTCTCAGTAGACCTCGCTGTGCGATTTGATCACGATCTGACGCGGACAGCCTTGGCGATCCGTGTTGACGATGATGTACCAGACGATCTCACCGGGAAGTCCTGCGCGTGAATATTCGCACCCCAAGGGATGCGTCCACCATTGCCCTTCATGATCGGCAGTCGGCAAAGTGCCGGTTTTCAGGGCCTTGGGCATGATGCGGTTTTGCGCGTCGCTCGTACCGGCAAGCATGGCGACGGCAAGGCCGAGGGCGAGATGTGGAAACTTAAACATGGTAACCTCCATTTTTGGGCCGATTTATCGGCTGCGCCCCCACGCATTCGGGTATTCGGACATGCCGCGCAGTGGTCGGCACAGATGGCTTGCCATCACTAAAGCAACGGCCCTGCGTCCGATCATGGTCCGCACTGATTGTCCGAGGATTGGCAACATCCACGCCTGTCGGCGTTCTGCCCTGTTTGCCGTTCTGGCGCGTGGCTTCAAACTGCGCTTTGGATGTTACCGAATTCTTAATGGCCCCGCACAATGCAGGGCCATTTAAGTTCGCAATTTAGAAAACTGTTCGGTTTTGGAGCGCTATTCCCAGCAACTCACCAAGACGGTCATGCTGGCCGCGCGATTGGTCAAAGCTTCGGGCGCGATTTGCTCTTGATCATTGGTCGCCGAAGGGGACACGCCGGCCTCTTGCAGGACCTTCTGGACCGCCTCCGCATCTGCGGCGAAGCTGACACCCTCCGGCAACCTGCGCTCTTTCATCCGGTTGGGCAGCAACATGCCCAAAACCGCGCCACCGGCGTCCACGACGGGGCCACCGGCATCCCCTTCAAGGGCGGCCAGTGCAAGACGCTTGAGCGTGTCCTCGCCATTCAAGCCCTGCAAATCCGCGATTTGGCCAAAGGTCAGCGTCGGTGCGCCCAAGACCCCTCCGTAGGAATAGCCAGCCACGGCCACATCCGCTTGCAGACGCGGAATGGTATTCTGAAACGCGGCCACGCTCATTGGGGCCAGCGACTCCACCGGGCGCAGGACGGCGATTCCAAGCTCTTCGTTCATAGTGGTCAGCTGGGCGTCATATTCCTCGTCGATGGTAATTTTACCGCACCCCTGCGTCACCTCGGCGGTGGTCACCACCGTGCCGGCACTATCGACGTAAAAACCCGAGCGCGACAGTTTGGGCTTACGTACCTCAAGCCCCGCGACAAGATCTATTCTCGGCTCCGATGCAACACCCGCGGTCGGATCAAGCACACCTTCCAACCGGGTAAAGCTTTCCTGCATCTCGCCAAGCATCCGTGTGCGGCGCTCTTCATCGCCTGCGGGCCAGATCAGAGTAAAGCCCTTCACATGCCCGTCCTTCAACCACGCCTGCGTGTGCGAAATGTTCAAGGCGCCTTCACCGATCAAGGTAAACGCGCGACGGTCAAGCGTTCGCGGGCCGCGTTCGGGCACGATCTCAAGCGTTTGCATAATATCGTAAAGCCCGGCCAAAGTGGTTTCATCGCCTTCCTGACTGATAAGAAGAACCTTGGCGTCGACATCGCCCGAAGCACTGTAATGCGCGAAAGGCGGTTCGTATTTTTCGAAGCTGACGGTGCTGGTCGGCAGGATCATCTCGATACCAGCGTCCTCGTCACGGACGACCTGCAAATCCAAACCTTCCAGGATTTCGTTATACTGGCGCAACAGTTCGGCACGCTGCAATGTGGTCAAGATGCCTGTTACCTCGAAGTTATTGGCTTCCTGCCAACGGGTCATTGCCCCACGGGTTCCCCGGCCAAAGGCCGCATCAATGGCTCCGCCGTAGAATCCAGCCCATTTCAGGGCTTCCTGCAACTCGGCGCGCTGTTCGCGGGTCAGATCACGCTCGCTGGCGCGGGCTTCGCGCGGGGTTTCGTCAGGTTCGGCAATCCGCGGTTCCGGTGCAGGCTCGGCCTCGGCTATCTCTTCTTGGGGCTCGCTTGCATTGGCCTCAGGTTCGGGGGGCTGCGCCTCGGGCGCGGCCTCGGTCAGGGTGTTGGCCCCAACTGGCCAGAATTGCTGTCGGTAATCATCGCTTTCGGCGATATAGCTGTCCCGGGGGATAACCCCTTCGCCGCGCAAAACCCGCAAGACTTGTTGCGCATCCTGAGGCGTGTAAGGCCCCAAGGCGATGGCGTACCATCCGCTACCGATCGAAAACCCGTTCACGTCCTGCAAGTCAGAGGCATAGCCTCGGATGCTTCGCTGCGCTTGGGCCAAGCTTGGCTGCGCTTCGATCTGAACCCAAGCCAGCCCGTCGTCCTGCGCCCGCGCGGCAGGCGTCATCGTCAAAACTGCCAGTATCAGTGCCGAAAATATCCGCGTCATATGACCCAATTGCTCGTACCCTTGCGATAAAAGTTTGTCTTTCTGAATCTTTTAGCAAATCTGCCGATGTATGCATCCAAAATATCGCGCGCCGTGCAATTGATTCTTCTCTGCCGGGGCCGTAGGTAAGGGCGGCGATTTCAGGCGCTCAGCCCCCGGAGACGAATATGGTGGAACAAACCCGCAAACCCCGCAGTTTTCAGGAAATTATCCTGCGGCTGCAAACCTATTGGGCCGAACAGGGCTGCGCCGTCATGCAGCCCTACGATATGGAAGTAGGGGCAGGGACCTTTCACCCTGCCACGACGCTCCGCTCGCTCGGCTCCAAACCCTGGGCCGCGGCCTATGTGCAGCCCTCGCGCCGCCCGACTGACGGGCGCTATGGCGAAAACCCCAACCGGTTGCAGCACTATTACCAGTACCAAGTGCTGATCAAGCCAAGCCCGCCCGACCTCCAAGAGCTTTACCTTGGCAGCCTCAAGGCAATCGGCATCGACACCGGCCTGCACGATATCCGTTTTGTCGAGGA
>Ga0102926_1001411_pt1 | contig 14161 bp, 12 predicted proteins | sample SalPonR1_A_D2_MG_FD_78173 | JGI IMG/M metagenome (GOLD analysis project Ga0102926, IMG submission 78173) | Salt pond soil microbial communities from South San Francisco under conditions of wetland restoration - Salt Pond MetaG R1_A_D2_MG | ecosystem: Environmental > Aquatic > Marine > Intertidal...
AATTTGTTTTTGTTGTTACGTTGGTTAGAGCAGAACACAAATATAGTTTTAAGTCCTAAGGTTCGTGGGGCAATTGCGGACAGGTCTGATTTGATGGAAATACTTGGAGTTAAAGATAGGGCATTAGAGGGGTTTCTTTCTACTGGCTATAAGAATCTTGTGTTTGCCGGGATTCGTGTAGATGGTCGCAGTGGAATTTTGATTAATCCTGCTTATGCTTTGAACGGTCATAAGTTGACTACTACTATGTATATGCTTTTTAAGGATAGTCTTGCGTTCTTGGGGATTTTAACTAAGGAGAATATCGAGAATTATGCTAAGACCTACAGAAAGATGAACGTGATTGGTGACTATAAGAAGAAGTTGCCTGATAGGTATAACAAGCTATTTGGTGGATAGTATGGCTGACGAAAGTATAGCAATAAATCATTTGGGAGTAAACGAACTTTTAGATAATCCTATAGAGGGTTCTACTTTTCTTGGCAGTGAAACTGTTTTTTCTCGAGACAGAAGGTACAGACCGAAGCTTTGGGAGAAAGAGGTTGTTATTATTAATCCAAATATTCCTGAATGGATGATACATTTTTTGAGGGAATATGCGAGGGTTCAGAATGAAGCAAGGAAAGAGCGACCTGACTATAATAATATTCTTGGTATGCACGCTTCTGTCAGTAAGCTTATTAGGCGAGCTACACATAATATGGCTTGGGAGTTACACAGAAAATATCGGGTGCTTTCTTATGATTGGAAGCCACCGGGAAAAATAGCGAGAAGAAGAAGGATAGACTGGGTTTATGGACGTCCGCCAACGTTTTATCTTTACTGGCGTAAGACATACCGAACAGCTTTTCAGCGGGCGAGAGCAATAACGGGTGTAACAGTTACTGAATATATGGTTATAGCGATTTACAACTACATAATGAAGTTAAAAAAAGAGTTAGGGGACGAAGATGAAATTTAGTGGTCATAAAAGAAAGGTTGATGAAATTATTAAACGATTTGAAAAGGAGCATAACGATGAACTTACGGTTGCGAAGTTAAAGTTTAATAAAGCTTTGTTATCGCCAGAAGGGAGAAAGTTGCAGATGGAAAGGAAAAAGCACAAGAAGGAAATAGCTTTGTTGGAAAAAAAATATAGGCGGTCAATTGATAGGTTAGCAAAACGAACACTTGCAAAAATTACGACAGGAATGGAAGCTGGTGTAGCGGAAAACATTAAGGTAATCGCGTTGATAGAAAGTTCTTTGAACGATGCAGGTGAACCTGATTATGGTCTTGTTAGTAAGATTACTAAGTGGAGCAAGCCTGATTTGATTCGTTTATGGGAAAACAAGGAAAACGTTTTTAGGCAAGCACCGAACCACGTATCTACCAGAAAAAAGAATATGGCACTTGAGGGTTTGGAAGTAATGGAAGAGATAATGGCTTCGTTTGATGTTACGTCTTTGAGCGAAATGAAAGACTCTGACAAACTAAAATTGCTTGATAGGTTAGATAAGATAACAGATGAGGTTGCTAAGGGTAGTGACTCTGAAATTAATAAGAACACCACTAAGCTTGTGGTTGACTTTGTTGTTCCGGGAACAGCAGAGACTGACTTTCTTTCTAAGAAATCAAAGTCTAAATTTGACTTCATTGATGTTGAAGAAATAGAATACGAAGAAGATGAAGAATAATGCAATAGACGAGTGGATTACTGCGGTAAAACGTAAGTTATTTACTCCGATATCAAAAAAACAAGTTACGTTTCTGGAAAGCGACGCCAACATTTGCTTAGGCGGAGGTGCAAGGGGTGGAGGAAAATCTCTTTTGCTTGCATTCGATTCAATGCTTAGAGTTAGAAGTACCGTTAACGGTGTTAAGCGTGTAAGCGTTGATTATCCGCAGTACAAGGCACTACTTATTCGTAGGACATACGATGATTTGATGAAAAACTTTAAACCGTTCACTGACAGATTCGCAGAAGCTTGTGGCGGTAATTGGGTAGAGCGAAGAAAGTGCTATGAGTTTCCGTCCGGTGCCGTTGTTTATTTGACGTTTCTTGACTCAATAAAAGATGTTAATAAATATATTGGTGGTAACTATCACTATATTGGGATTGAGGAGTCGAACCAGTTCCAGTGGGATTGGATTTCTAAACTTCTTGGTTCGTTGCGTTCTGATGATAAAGAACTTACATCTTATTTTAGGATGACGTCTAATCCCGGTGGGATAGGCAATATGTGGCTAAAAGAAAAGATTGTAGATAAGTGTCCTGTTGTAGAGGGGAAGAAAAAACACATAAAAAGGTATGATTTAAGATATACAGAAAAGCTTCCTGGGCAAGTATTCTTAGACCACCACGGCAGAACGTGGCAATATGTCCCTTTTGGAGTACTCGACAACCCTATTCTTTTACATACAGACCCGCAGTACATAAGATATTTAATGTCATTGGAAGAACCGTTACGTAGTATGTGGCTGTTTGGTGACTGGGATGCACAAGTTGGGCAGTTCTTTGAATGGAACGAGCTTTATCACGTTATACCTGAAAGGGATTTTAAGCTTGACCTGAACCGGCACAAGGTGTATCGAGTTATGGATTATGGAACATCTGCACCATTTGCTTGTTTGTTTTTAGCTGTTGATGAATTTAAAAATGTTTTTGTGTTTGATGAAGTTGTCGAAGCAGGGCTATCTGTTACTCCGCAGACAACAAAGATAAAAGAAGCGATGGCAAGGAACCAGTTGCTTGAATCTGATATTTACCTATCAATAGCAGACCCTGCATATTGGATAAAAAACCTTGAAATGGGTGAGACACCAACATCTCCTGCACAAATATATTTTGAACACGGAATAAAAGGAATGATTCGGGGAATAAACGACAGACTTGCCGGTGCAATGTTGATGAGAGACTTAATGAGAATCCCAGACAGCAAGATGCCAAAGATTAGGTTTACCAGTAATTGTACGTATTGCATAAAATCGATACCGTCACTAATTAGCGATGTCAAAAGACCTGAAGATGTTGACACAGATGGAGAAGACCACGCTTACGATGCACTTAGATATGGTGTGATGTATATTTATCCAAACTTCAAAACCGAAGTTAGAAAAGAAAAAGGCTGGCGGGAAAAACTGAAAGATGAGAAACAAAGTTACTCCGGCGGTGTTCCTGCTTGGGCGATGTAAAAAAAAAAGAGTTGACAGTTAATAAACTCTAATTAATTTAAAATAAGAGGGATAGGATGGATAAGAAGGTAAGTGATATTGTAAGTATGTATGAACGTGCAAAGATGCGATGGAAGGACGCTATCGAAGAATCGATGGACGACTTTAAATTTATCTTGGGCGACCAATGGACTCCGGAAGAAAAGAAATATTTACTTAACACAGGCAGAACGCCAGACGTTGTTTATAATAAAATTCTTCCGAGACTAAATAACCTACTTGGCACGGAACAGCAAAATAGACGACAAATAAAGTTTGTGGCAAAAGATGAGTCGCAGAGTACGGAAGTTGCAGAACTTGCAAATCAATTATTCTATTCTATTCGTCAAGAATCGAGACTTGAACAAGCAATCGAAAAAGCTTTTTCTTCAGGATTAATTATGTCTATTCCTGCGTGGATTGAAGTTGGTATTGAACTTGACGAGTTTGCCAGAAAGAAATATGATATTAAGGTTGCTAATAGCTTTAGTGTCTATCCTGACCCGAACTATAGAGACTATTTTTTGCGTGATTGTAATTGGATAATAAAAGAAAAGTGGATGAGCCGTGACGACATAGAACTTAAATATGGCGTTGTTATGCCAGAAAATGCCACATTATGGGAAAAACTATCTGATACTGATAGCATATTTTCAGTGTGGAATCGTGAACATCCTGAAGCAGAATACTATGACAAGAAAGATGATTTATATAAAGTTTTAGAACTCCAAAAACGAGTAGTAAAGTCCGGAAATGTCTATCAAAATGTAGTATCAGGTGAATATATAAATGTCACAAACAGCGACAAGGACGAATACGATAAAGATAAAAACTGGGAATATGTAACATCAACAAAAACAAAAGGGATTCACATAACTACAACGGTACCATACAATAACACTACCCTATTCGAGGGAATGAGCGATATTAATACTGATATGTTTGATGTTATACCATACTGTTCTTTCGATTATAATCACATCAAATCAGAATCATCTTCTTTTGTGAAATCATTAAAACCAATTCAGAAGAGCTATAATAAAAGAGAAACTCAATATTTGGCGTTCCTTGACCAATCAATAAACGCACCTATCTTTTTTCAAGCACAAGACAAAGAGACTAAAGAAGAGTACGAGAAGAGAGGAAACAAGCCGGGAAGTGCATTTCTTTATAATAATCCAAAAGCTCCTCCGTTTAGAATAACACCGAATCAAGTGCCATATTCAATAAAAGAAAAGCTTGTTGATGACGAAGCTAATATGAATGACATTTCGGCAATTAATTCTGCTATGAGAGGTCAATCGGAATATTCAGATGAATCCGGTAGATTATTTAACTTAAAGGCACAAGTTTCTGGCGTCACGGTAAACCATTATTTTAATAACCTTTCTAAAACACGAAAAATGTTAGGGGAGTATTTACTCGAAACTTTTCCATACGTTTACGGTGACAGAGATTTACCAGCCACAATTTCAAACGAGAAGGGTGCGACAAGGCAAATACTCCTTAATGTTGAAATGGGCGATGGGATAATAAATAATATAAAAGATTTTAAGGGGAAAGTTTTAGTTGATGAAGGTCAAACTTCAACTTCATACAGACAAGAAAAGTTTATGCAGAAAATGAGCTTGATGAGCGTATTTGGTGCAGAACTTATAAATCCAGAATGGTTGCTTAAAGATTCAGAGTTGCCTGACTGGGAAGAACAAGTTGCCTATATGCAACAAATAATGGGTGTGCAAGCAGAAAATCAGGCACGACAACAAGCCTTAACCGAAGATGGAGAAATCCTGAATCAAGTTGCACAAGAACAAGCAATGTCTAATGATACCGTTCAAGAAGAGAGCGGGTAATATAGGAGGACGCAAATGATTAATGAAAAAGACGAGGGCATTTATGTTGAACTCGATGACAGTGGTATGACCGAAGAAAATTCCGTGACGGAAGATTCCTTTGGAACAGAGACAAATGATTCCGACAATCAGGGAATTGGAGAAGGCAGATTCAAGAGTGCTGATGATTTATATAAATCCTATCAGAATTTAGAGAAGAAATTAGGTGAGCAAGGTAGGATTATTGGTGAGTTAAAGAAAGGTAGCGGTACTGATAAGCAGGGAGATGATAAGTTTAAGCGTCTGGAAGAACTTGAAAAAATAGTTTATTCGGACGACTTTGACCCATACGATGCTGAAAGCAGGAAACTACAGAAAGAATTTAGCAAACTAAACCGTGAATACAGCTCTGAAATTGCCGAGAAACGGTTAATGACCAAGATGTCACAGAGAGAGAACTTAAAAGTTGTTGATAGTTTTTCTAATGAGTACAAAGATTTATCTGATGTTGAGATGGAACAAGTTGTTGATTTTGCACAATCTGCTTTGGCAGACGCAAATGGGGCAATTAAGAAATCTGACTTAGAAGCATCTTTGTTTAAGATGTATCCTGACAAGTTTAAGAAGTACCTACAGCTTTCTGCCGTTCAACAAGAACGAGAAAGAATCAAGGGTGCATTCGACTCACAACAGCCGAGAATGTCTGCTACAAATACAACACAAAACAGAGTTGACGTTGGCAGATTACTAAAAGAGAATCCAGACTTTCCATATACTAATCCTAAAGAGTGGAAAAGGATTTCTCGAAGATTATCTGACGAGCAACTCAACAAACTACTTAGAGGATAAAAATGGATTTAAGTCATAGTTACACCGGGAATGTAGCAATTCTCAGTGAAAAAATGCGAAGAGAGACGTGGTATAATACTTTTTGGTCTCGATTCGGTGGGTTCACCGCTATCAATGATGATAACGGTAACAGAAAATTAGTTCCATCCGGTAAGCCAATTGAGATGTTGGACTCATTTATGTCTGAAGGAAGAGACAATATGCTCATTCCGTTCCTTAATGAACTTGGCGAGAACATTAAATATGGTGATACCGTATTAGAGGGAACAGGCGATGAGGTTTCTCAACGTTGGTTACGTGCTTATGTAAACCAATGGAGAACAGCAGTTAAAAACAAAACCGGTAGAATGGGAATGCAACGTGCTAAGATTATGAACTTAGACACAGCATCTCTTGAAGTACTAAAAAGAAGAGCGAGTAAATATCAAAATCAATTTGTTTATCAGGCGTTTTACTATGGGCTTAACGCACCGTTGTATGCGAGCAGTACTGATGACGGGTTAGCAGTTCCAAAAAGATTGCACCCTAACTGGTACTATTATGATGGTGGTGTGCTAACCGCTGCAGGAACTGAAAAAAGCACAAAAACAGCAGCGAATCTTGACACTGCCGCGGGAGCAACAGACACTAAGATGGATACTGACTTACTCGAAGATTTAAGAGTAAAGGCAATGGAGCTTCGTATTCCTCAAATCATTTCACAAGGTGGAGTACCTTACTGGGCGATGATAGTACATCCTAATCAGGGCAAAAGCCTTCGGTCAGATTCTACATTCCAATCTGCACAAAGAGAAGCTTTCTCTGCACAAATGTTAAAATCTCCTGAACTTAACGGTTCTATAGGTTACTATGCAGGGTTCGCAATATTTGAAGATATCGTAGGTATTCGTGGATGGAACTCTGCAAATAACAGTCTTTATAATGATGGTCTATTTGAGCTTAGTACAGAGTCAAACTACAATGCAATTGTATTTGGTAATGGAGCTATTGGTAAAGGAATAGCAAAACCAATGGGTCTGACAACTATTGATGATGACCACTATAATCTTCAGGAAGTTGGAACATACTGTATTGATGGTTATCAGAGAGCTGACTTCTTCAGTGATTCAGTCGAAAGTACTGTCAATGCAGTTGGAACAGCTGAAGCGTTTTTAGAAACTGCTTATGAAGCCGAAAACACATCATCTATGATTGTGATGACATCGTAAGGAGGATATTGTGAAAAGTGTAGGATGGTTTGAAAACAAACTAAACAACAAAAAAGTAATAAATGTATCAGATGACTCTAACTTAGCTTTGTCGGTGGCAGACGCAAGCGAGTTTCTGATTTATGTAAGTGCAACAGGAACAGGTGCCTTGTCGGCAGATGTGGTAATGGTCGATACCGCTGGTGATCCCGTAGCAACTAAAACAACAATAGACATTCCCGCATCAGGTTATCTTCGCTTAATCCTGATGGATATTTCAGGAACAAAAACATTAGTTCCGCTTGATTCAAGTGGGGATTGGTTACTAACTACATAATCATAAATACAGGGAGGGAAACCTCCCTTTTTAAAATGGAGATAATATGAGATATATAAAATACACAGGGAAGATTCCGAACTCCTTTAGGATTAGTCCTAAATTCCATTCAAGATTATTTCCAAAAGAGAAGGTTGAAGCAGTCAATCTGCTGTTTACTGTCGGGAATAGAGTAGCAGAGGTTACTGACCATGTAGCCGACTTTTTCGCAGATTATGATGACTTTGAAATAGTAGGCAAGGACGGAGAATCCAATGTTATAGAAACATATAAGTTTATATTAAGAAAAGAATACAAGAACAATTCAGAAAAACTTAACGCTATTAGGAAGTTTGCTAAAAAATGTAACGTTGATTTATGGGGAAAATCATTGGACGACTCAATTTCAATACTATGGGAAAAGTTAAATGAGCTACGCGATATCTGATATAACTGAAGAGATAACCAAGCGACTTGGCATTTATAATGTAGATGATACATATTATCAAGATAGAGCAGAGATTTTGTTTTTACAGGCATTACTAAGCTTGGCAATGTCAACAGACGAAGCAGGTCAAAACAAAATACCATACGAAGATTTCCAGCCAATGATAGAAGAAGAACAGATAGACTTTGCATCAATTATCGGTCTTGAAAAAATAGGAATTAGTACAGCAAGCTCCGCTACTAAAAAACTAACATCAACAGCAGAGAAAATAATTACATTAAAGGTTTTGGTAGAAGACGATTATATGAGAAAATTCCCACTAACCAAAGAAGAAGGCGAGGAATTTTATCTTAATACTCTGACATATCCACAGAAAGTAGTCGAACTCTTTTATTGGTTTGATGAAAAGGATATTGTTTTGTATGCTAATAATCCCTGTGAAACAAATATAATAGTAACATACATAAAACAAATTAGCGGATATGGGGCAAATGATTTTGTTAGTGATTTAGGGTTCTCGGAGATTTTCCTAAATATGGCAATAGATATTGCCACAGAGAGCCTAAAAAGGGAATGGAGTAATATATGAGGTTAGCAACATTAATCGATGACATCAGGCACAATTTTGTTGGAGAAGCTTTTTCTGTTTCTGAAATATTTATAATACTCAACAGAGTAATAGCTTCGCTTGATATTAAGTTTAAGGGTGTAGAGGTAGTTGTTGATGTTTCTTCCAGTATTGTTTCTGAAGCGTTAGAGATACCATCAAATGTTAACAAGATTCAATCGATATTTCTTGATGACGAAAAACTGACAAATGTATCAAGAGAGGTATTTCTTGATGATTCACAAAATAAATATATTTATAACGTTGTTGGGAATAAGGTTTATTTTAATGGAGTAACCGATACAGATGAAGTAAAGCTCCTTGCTAATATTAATTTAACTAAATTTGATTCTTCTACAACTGTAGATGACACCTACGAAGACTTGGAACTTCCTGATTCAGTTTATGACGTGCTTTTTTATGGAGCGTTATTCGGAATCGTGCAAAGACCAAAACATAAAAACAAAGAACTTTTGAATGAGTACAGATATAAATACAATGAAGCAATAAAAGATTTTAGATATGTAGTAGAAAACAGAGAGCCTATGAAGCACATAGCACAGGAATGGACGTGGTAAAGAAGATATATAGTAACTTCTCTAAAGGTCAGTTTGATTTATACGAAGGAACTAATATCCCCGAAGGTGGAGCCAAAGAAATTAGCAATATGGTTCCTAATCGAGACGGCAGTTTGGTTTCTATTAGAGATAAGACTTCAATAACAGGAGTCGCAACGAACGTAGTCTTTTTTACCTCGTGGCAACCAAAATATAAATATAAGTTATCTTCAGGAGATAGACATTATTACATTACATTTTCAGAGACACCTAACGAAGCAATATCTCTTCTTTATTGGGATGGCTCGGAATACGTAAAAGCAGATTTCGATTTACCAGATAGCTTTATATTTACAGGAGCTGAATACTTTGTATATAAAAGTCCAGAGCGTGTAGTCGTTGCTGATGGAGTAAATAGAGGATATTCTCTTACGATAGACAAAGAAGGTGAGCTTCAATATTCAGCAATCGGATTGGACGCACCTGCCAGAAAGGCTGTAGTCGATGACAGTGCCGGTAAAATAGGCTACATTGAGACAGATACTGAAAACTCAACAGGCTGTACTATTGAGCGTGGTTCTCTTGTAAAAATTGCTTATACATACACAAAAAAAACAGGAGCAGAGAGCAATCCATCACCTGTAACCGTGTTTTCTGGTGACCCACAAAAATACTTAGACAGCACCTATGATGTTGGCTTTAAATATTATATTTCAAAGCTAACCTATAACAATATATTCCTACCTGAAATAGACGAAGAATACGGAGAACTCCGTGTTTATCGTGCAACAAAAGAATTTAAGGACGAGAACAATTCATTTACTGTTTTGGAACTTGCAGTTACTAAAGACTTAGATGGATATGATGGAAGCGAAATAGAGGTTACAGACTCTAATCAACTTCAAGGTGACATAATCTCCTACGAAAACGATAAAGCACCTATACTATACGATGTCACTGGTTCAGGTGGACGAGTATTTGGGGTTGCTTCTGACATAGACGCTTACGATAAATTTCCTGCACAGTTCGACAAAATATATAAAATAGAAATAAAAAATCCGAATGCAGAAAGCAACGCTGATGGGATTGTTGACATTGAATTAAAGCAATCAGATTTTGGTACAGATATTGAATTAGACACAATTGTTGGAACTCCGTCAACTATAAGATTAATAGATTCTGATTTGATTACACCCCTTCCTGTAATTTACAAAAAATATAATGACGGAACTGTTGGAAGCGAAGAAATAACTGACCCTGATTTTAGTGGTGGCTTGGACGATTTCGACCCCACCAATTACAGTGCGTCTGGTTCAATTGTATATACAGATGTATTGTCCCCGGGAGAAACCGCAGAAATTGCAAACAGCACCAGTTATACCAACACAGCCGGGGTAAATTTCTATGTAGTGGTTCGTGGTGAAATTACTGCCGGTGGCACAATGAGGTTGTCAATAAAAAATAGGGCAGATGAAACGCAAGCGACCCTTGAGGACGTTTCTGGTCACTTCCAATTCGTGGGTTTATTTGAAAGTGCTGGTGAGAATGATAATATTACTTTTGTTTGCGAAAACACCGGTGCTGTTGCTTGCCAAATAAAACCAATCGAGTTCTTTTCGGTAAAGGAAATAGAATTAGATATATCGACAATCTTTTTACAGACCAAATTACCAGAGATAAAGGGCAATCAGTCAAAAAGCATATATCTTTGCTACGACCCTGATTCACTGCCTTCAGGTTGGGAAGGCAGCACAAGACACGGACAGTGGGTTGATATAGAAGGAATAAGCGATTTTTCCGCTGAGCAGGCAGTTATAAGTTACGACAAACCATTTTATTCAAGAACCCGGAATAAGATTGTTGCTGACCTCGTAAACGCTGTTGATGATTCAGTACAATATAATAATTTCTGTAACTATGATGACTCATTTGAGCCGAGAGGGAATGACATTGTTGACCAAACAGACTCTAATAATATCCTATTTCCTGACTCTGCATTAATAGAAAACAATAACTCACCTAAAGCATTTTCTGGCGACACATCAATGAAATATGCAAGCGGTTCAACTCTTTATCCAGAAGATTTTGGTGACAGAGACGAAGGTGTTTGGAGCATATTTATTTCCACCAGATTTGATTTAAACATCTTGACAGAATGGGATGAGGATGCTTCGACATATTTAGATACATTGCTTGAGTCGTTAGATACCGGGTGTGTTGGCGACCTTCCATCGCTGGTTAGCAATGATGGGTGGGTTCTTTATCTGAAAAGAGACGTGACCGAAGGAATCATTGAGCTTATCTTGACAATATGCGACACAACATCAGGAAGCGAATACTCTACAGATATAACCCTTGCAACATTTAAGGACGTTTCTGTCACAACAATAAAAAACTTAGATATATTGGTTTCATTTGATTTTTCCACAAATGGCGATGAGACAGGAATCATAAACTCTTTTGTTTATGACAACGAAGAAGAAAGGTTGATTACAGCAAGAAATAAGGAGTCTGACCAGATAGGCGTTAGCCTTGCTTTATGGTTTGGAACAGGAGCAGACTCTTTTTATACGTCAACAACGGGAGCAATAAACTCAAGTCACTACTTTGCCCCATTTGAAAGAGATATTACAAGGATTATTTGGTTTACGAACCAAGCATTTGATAAGACCGAAAACTTTTTTAGGATAAAAAATTTCTCTGCACCTTACCTTACAGATAGCATTGGATTATACGAGACGCAAGTTGCTCAAGAGTATTGCAGGCTAACGGCTGGAGGGGAGTTTACAGTAGGAAGTGAAGAAAATATAGATGTGTCAACAATTTCAGATGGAGATTACGTCCAGATTGGCTCTACAACTAAGCTAAAAAACACAACAGGCTGTGGCTTACACCGAATAACCAGCGTTGACACCTCTGGTGTTATATCATTTGAGATAGGCTCATCAGACGACTTTACATCAGATAAGAGAAACCTAACTTTTTTTAAGACAAATAAAAATATATCTATTGAAGAATTAGAGCGACCTTCTGATTTTCAGATAAATAAAAACAGATTAGTCTGGTCTGACGTTTTCGGTGAAGCCTTTCCTGACCTAAATTTCAAAACAGTAAATGCACCGATAAAGCGAATACTGGAAGCACCTTCATTTTTAAAATTTAAATATGAGAATACAGTTTTGATATTTACAGACAATGACATTTCGAGATTTGTCCTTATTGCAGATTCAGATGGATGGCGAACCTCTACAGAAAACCTTGTTAAGGATAAAGTAGGAAGGGCATTGTATGCAAAAAGAGCTATTGAGTATGGAGATGACACAATAGTATATCTATCTAATAGCGGATTAATACACTGGGATTCTGAAAAATATCATAACATAACACAAGAAAAAAACGATATTGATTTTTCAGAAAACTCATTTGTTACTTATGACTCTAACAATAGACACTTTAGATATATATCATCCGATAAAGAAGGGTGGCTGTATGTAAAAGACCTGATGGCAATAGTTGAGGTAACAGAAACTCCGGGTATACCACACAACACAAATCTAATAACAGGAAACGCGGAGGTTTATTCTTCCGGGACAATTTCTTCATTAAATACAGGTAGCGATTTTATGGACGATGTATCATTAACATTAGGCACGATGTTGTTTGAAAATAAAGGTAAGGTGATTAGAATAAAAATGCTATCCGATAATATGGATAACACAACTGCCAAGTTCCAATGCGAATACGAAGATGTGTCAAGAACGGATACATTTGTAAGTAAACTTTATGACAACAAAAGCTTTCCATTAAATAATGTTTGGGGAAATGAGATTTGTGTTGAGCTATCAAACGCGACAGTTGACGTAAAAAAAACAATAAATAAGATAATTTTAGATGTATTAGGAGTTGAATAATGGCACTTTGGAATATGATACCAACTGCGGTTAGCACTGTTTATGGTTTGTTTAATCAACCAAAAGAATCAGACTTTATGCCAAAGAAACATATATCTGCCTTGCAGAATATGATAACGGAACGCCAAAATATGGCAGAAGGTAAAAATCTTGCACACGCTATGAGCAGACCCGCTATACGGCAATCAGCGATAAACAGAGAAAAAAGTAAGAGGGGATTAGCCGAACAGGTGGCAAGAGGTTCGATTAGTGAAGGCGATGCTATCCAAGCTGGAATTGAAGGTGACGTCCAAAGAGATAGAGCATTAACTGATGTTCAGGATAGAGCAATGGCACAACAAATTCAGCAAAACCAAGAAGGTCAAAGAGCTATTGACAAAGCAAGAACAGAAATAGCAGGATTGAAAGACCAAGCCAGACAGCAGTTTTCACAGGCAAATCGTGATTGGTGGGGTGGATTAGCACAAAACGTATCGCAAGCTGGACTACAACTTGGTGAATTAGCAAAATCAAAAGATATTGGAGCAGAAATGAAAACGTTTCTTGGTGAGCAAACAATACCTGAATATCTTAAAAATGGCGGTAGCGTTGACGCCTTAAAAATAAAATTAATGATGATGAGTCTGGGAGAGTAATATGCCTACATATTTTTTAAATACACAGCAACCGGCACAGAGAAGCGATAAGAAAAAAAGGATTGATGAGATGATTCGTATTCTTGACAGCCTCGGTGGTCAAGAAGAAAAACCAGAGACTGGTGTGGCAGTCGGTAAGTATGCAGAAGAAAGCTCTCTTCTTAATTCCTCAGACGTTAAAGGTGTGGGAAGTGTGCCAGACGCAAAAAATATTGAGTCCGCCAAACAAAAAGCGTCAGACTTAACATTTAAGAAAGAAGCAATAAAGGAATCATTTCCTAAAGCTAATAAAGAAATAGAAAAAGCTGAAACCGAATATCAGGTGCAGGAGATAGAAAAAGAATACAGAGACAGAGTGATTGCAGATAGAGAAAAAGATATTTATAGCATAGAAGAAGAAACAAGTCTAAAAGAAAAAAGAGATGAAATATATACCGATTTTTCTGAAGGAACAATAACCAAGCAAGAGAAAGCTAAACTAATAACAAGTATAGATAATAAAATGCAAAGTATAAAAGACAAAGACTCTGCCGATAAACTTGCAAAAGCCTTGGATTTTTCAGGAATTCCGTTCAAGACACCTGATGAGGTGATAAAGTATAACAATGCTGTAACGTCTAACGACAA
>Ga0102926_1001417_pt1 | contig 14140 bp, 16 predicted proteins | sample SalPonR1_A_D2_MG_FD_78173 | JGI IMG/M metagenome (GOLD analysis project Ga0102926, IMG submission 78173) | Salt pond soil microbial communities from South San Francisco under conditions of wetland restoration - Salt Pond MetaG R1_A_D2_MG | ecosystem: Environmental > Aquatic > Marine > Intertidal...
ACTCATCTTTTAGCTGCTTTGCATTAAAGCGAGTAAGCTTTTCAAAGTAATCGCTGTACTCTCTATCTAACTTGCCTAACAACTGATTTCGTCTTAAATCTAGAAAGTATTCTATGAAGTCTCTTAAGCCTATTTCTAGTTCTAAAAGATTTTTCGGACAAGATTCAAAAGGTATATCATCAACTAAAAACCAGTTATCATCAAAATACTGTGAAAAGCTGATGCTAAACCAGTTGCTATTTGCTATCTCATAATCTTGATCCTCAACATCACCGTTTTTTAACAACTCTCTTATTTCGTCTTGGTTATCGTTATATAATGTATTATCCTCTTCGTAATCAACTATCCTAACTTCACCGGATGTTGTTAACTCTAATTGGTTTTTCCCTCTGTATATGGTAGCAAAAACCTCTTCGTTCTTAGAAAAATATAGTGACTCCCAACCTTGTTCCATAGCTTCAATTACACTTTCATAAACTTCAATGTAAAACATTTCGTCTTTTACTTCCATGTTATAAGCAATTAATACATCAGTATTTGATAACTTATATAAAACTTCTTCATTAACTGTGAAGCTATCAAGTTTTCCGGAGTAGTAAAGATCGAAGTTGTTTTCTAAATATATCTTTCCTTCATCTTCTTTTACTATTCCGCATAGCTTAACTGCCTTGTCATTGATTTGTTGTTCAAATTTGAAAGCATCAGATCCAGTATCAGTCACATAAAACATTTTCTTAGCCTCTGATAAAGAATTACATTTTTCTAACTTCTCATTGATGCTGTAAACCTTCTTAAAACATTCTCGGTACATACCTTTATAGTCTTTCATTTTTCCAAACTCCTTTCAATTCAAGAAATATTTACTTATCTTTTAAAAATTCTTCTAATTTGTTGTAATCAACTTCTACAAGAGTATCGAAGATTAAATCTCTTAACTCTAATTCCACCAAATCCTCTAATGAATCGTACTTATAAGAATCAAATAACTTGTTGTCTATATACTGATTCATAGCGAAATTAACTAAATCTGCCTCAACCTGTATTTCATGTTCTTCATCTTCGTTATCATATATTGTTGTATAGGCTATTGAAACATGTTCTAAATCGCAATCATCTGCAACACCATCATCATCTTCAAATTCAGTGTAGTAGAAATTAGATATAAGTTCCTTTGCTTTTAAAAGATAGTCATTCTTCAATTCTTTTCTTGATTTTTCCATTTTTCCAAACTCCTTTTCTTAAAATTATTGTTGATCATACAAGTATCTATAACCCTGCTTTTTTAAATGTCTTTTAATATACTCATAGCAGTAATTTGGCATAGAGCTAAATGACCTAACTTCAAACCAAAACGTACCGTCATACAAAATAATAGCACCAAGCAAATCATAATCTAACCAATCTCTGACCTTCTTTGCTATTTTAGTGTCCTGCTGTTCAACATATCTAAAAAAATCAGGTAGTATATTTTTAGTATTCATAGTCATACTCCTCTTCTACGAATTTTGTTAAACCTAAGTCCTTTAGCACGTCTATTGCATCCCATCCTGCACTTTTAGTTGATTTTTTTAAACCATTTTCAATGTTTCTTATCCCTTTAATTTTTGCTTCTTTAGATACATGTTCAGGGAAATTAAGTTCAAAATCAGCTAATGACCAATTAACTATAGCAAAGCTTTCATCTTCGTCATAGATCATTGAGTTAAGCCTCAACTCTTTTTCTAACCCTTCGTGCTTTTGGCACAACTTTTTAAATTTTTCTACGTCTTGCTTTGTTTCTAAGAATAATTTCATCTTTCCAAACTCCTTTCGATTTTTCAAACTCTTAGGAGAGGTTTTATTTCCTCTCCATTTTTCCAAACTCTTTTAAATCTCTTTACCTACATTAATTGTCTTTGTTCCTCTGCTGATCCAGATATTGTCATTGGATATTGCTGTAACAACTTCAATGTATATTTGTCCGTTGTCACAATAAATTTGATTAACAATACCTATATCTTGTTCCTTATCGATAACAGCAAATTCTTCACCGTTTTTAAGATCCAAAAGATCTTCACCGACCTTTAGTATAAGAGAGTAAATCTCGTAGTCATTCACCTCCCTTTCTTGGCATCTTCTTTTAGCATGTTTAGAAAGGTTTATAACTAACTTCTCCCCTTCTACTATAATGTAGTATTCTTCTCTAAGACTTTTCATTTTTCCAAACTCCTTTCAATATTTAATTGTCAAGTTGCAATTTTCAAAACCTGCTTGTAAATACAAAAAAACCCCAAAAAGTCGTTTTTTCCAAACTTTTTGAGGTTTACAAGCTATATTGAATTTTTACAAACTAATATGAAGATAAATATATATCTTCTTGATTTTCCAAACTCTCCTGAAAAAATAAATTTTCAAGTTTTATAATATTATTTGTTCATATATATATTATAGCAAAACAAAAACGTATTAACAAGAAATATTTTAAAAAAATAGAAAAGTCCAAAAAGGACTTCTCTATCTTAATTTACAAACTCATTAAATTTTTACAAGCTACCTTAGTTTTTCCAAACTAATTAAATTTTTACAAACTCATTAAATCTTTCCAAATTCTTTGATTTTTCCAAGTTGATAAATCTTTCCAAATTCTTTGATTTTTCCAAGCTGATAATTGTTTCCAAATTCTTTTAGTTTTCCAAATTCTTTGGTTTTTAAAAAATTTGCTTTTGATAATAAAAATTATCTAAAGTATTTTTCCAAGCTCTTTCAGAAATAAAAGATTTCTGAATTAAATTATATTGTGTTTCTATGTATATAGTATATCATCATAGAAAGGTTTTATCAACTTTATTAGCTAATTAAATATTATTATTTATAGTCCCTTAAAGTAATCGTGAAACTCAATTTCATCTGTTTTGCTTTCTTTGTTTTCTCCTAATTCATCTACTTTTCTAATCTTTTCAGTTAGTATCCTGTTTATTTGTTCTTCGTGAAATCTTCTATACTTATTATTTTTACTTGTTTGATGTATATAGTAATTTTCAGTGTTATGATATATTATCTCAACAGGCTTCATACAAGGGGTAGAATTATTGGTGTCAACCTGCTTATCTATTATTATCTTGTTATTTTCAAGTCTTTTTTCATTCTCTCCTAAGATAGTTAATTTGTATGCAAATACATTCCTAAAAGCTATCCCTGTTTTTTTGTATTCATATTTTTCATAATCTTGTCTTAATTGATACAGGTTATTGCTTTCTATTTTTTTAAAATCATTAAACAAGTTATTTATTCTATTTTCAAAAAACTTATTATCCTTACTGATGTTATACATTACTATATTGGGGATATAGTGGATAAATACTTTTCCATCTTCATTAACAAATGTCCTGTAATAATCAGGATCTAACTTTAATGCCTCTCTCAAAGAAAGCATTTTATTAAATATGCTCCCCATTCCTTCCCATAAAAACCTTATTACATCAAGTTTATGTTTGTATTCTGGACTCTTATCTATTAGTTCCTTAACTTTCCTAATTGAATTGGTATGAAGTATTTCCTCTATTAATTCTATGTCATATCCAAAAGAATTATTAGTATCCTTAATTTTTGCAAGTATTTGTTTTGTTATTTTATAAAGGTGAAATTCTGCCATTTTAATACTTAGTATTTCATCATTGTTTATAAAGTGTTCCATTCTTAAAATAGAAATCCTAAAATTATCATTTTTCAAACTTTTTCTTAAATTAAGCCTTTCACCATTTTTATGCTTTCCTTTTGGTATTCCAAAACTAATATTTCTAAGATAAATATATTTATTTTTGTTTAAAAATTCACCACCTATAAACCCCTTTTTTTCTAGGCATTTTGCTTTTTTGCTAGTTATATTTTTCAAAGTTCCCTCTACAAAATCTTCCGCTTCATTTTTTGCAATTAATTTCTCTAATTGTTTTTGCATTATAAAAGATCCACAGTTGTATATTATATCTATATAGGGAGCATAACCCAACTCAATAACTTCTTTGTATTTATTTTGAATACTTACTGAACAATCAGCAGGTACTTTATAATCTTTATTAAAAAAATAATTAGAATCTAACAATTTATCCCTCCTGCAACATTATTTCTTCTTTTGTATTTATTAAAATATAACTATCGCAGTATTTTGAAATAAAAGCCTTCTTATCTTCAATTTCTTGCTTAGTATAATTTTCAGATATTATTTCAACTCCTATATTATATCCGCTGTCGGACCTATATAGACCATCTACAGTAGTTTCTTCTCCAAAAATATCTTTAAGCATTGTTTCTGTAACCCAGCTTTCCTTTTCTGCAATAGAAAGTTTTGAATACACCTTAGACAGTATATAGTCATGTTCTACCTGAGATAAATCCGACCTATATAAACCTATCCCGTAATCATTTTTCATTTGCTTCTTCATATCATCACTTAAAATATATACATCCTTTAAAACTCCAAATGTCATAACTCTGCCAGATAAAACAATATTATTAGTTAATAAGTGCTGATTAAACCTGTCATAGCTTATTTTATATGTTGATAAGAGATCCTTTGTTATCAAACCTGTCTTAGCAATAGATTTTAAAAACTGTATATCTTTTTCTTTAACTATTTTTAATGGATTTAATCTCATAAACACTACTCCAATCAATGAAATGCTTTTATATATATATTATACCACATTATTTTTATTGTGTTAAGATATATATAATATCTTTTAATTAAAACCTCTAGTCATCAACTCCGTATAGATCATGATTTACTTCACTCTTTTTTAGCTTTTTTAATCGCTTTTCTTATATTATTTGACGTAGCACTCTCCTATATCATAATTAGTTTTGAAAAACTCTCTTATATCATCTAAATATCTTTTTTCTAGTTCTAGTGTTGTAAGTTCTTTATCGGATTTATTAGGATATATATAAAAATTCCCGTTTATAATCACTACCTTATCAATAAAGGAGTCTAAGAATAACATTTTGCCAGAAGATAAAGTCTTTTTGAACTCTTTCCAGTAAGACGTTGCCTTAATATTATCTTTGTTTAAATCGTCATTATTAGCCTCTGGTACGGTTTCCTCTTTTGAATTGTCTTTAGTTGGTTTAATATCGTCAAATTCGTTTAATTCAGATAAATCATCAGCCTTTATTCCCTCTAAAACCTCTGAATATGATGAAAATATGTCAAAATCATCTTCAATCTCAAAGTCACCTAATTCATCTTCATCTAAATCTTCATCGTGTACTCCTTCATTAGCATTTACCTTGTTTTTAAAATATAAATTATTATTAATGCGGTTGTTATAAAGAGCGGTCTTTATATAGGAACTTAAACATTTAACCTCTTTTTCACTTTTTAAAAATGTATCAAGAAAGAATTCAACATCCAGATAATTAAGTGCTTTAAAGACACCTTTAACCCGATCGGCCTTATAGTAAACATTAGATATTTTGATAAGTTCACTATTGCTGTTTAATACTTTGTATATAGCATCTACTACGGACTCTATATATTCATCTTCAAAACTATAAGTTAGTATATGTGTTTCTATTTGTTTTTTAATATCCTCTTTACTAAAATATATAAAAACATCTCTCTTATCTTTTTTTGGGAGTGATAGATTACTTTTCTTAGTAATATTTAATTTATTCTTAGTAATAGATAGATCCGGATTTACCTTATCTATATTTACCACAAGTAGATTTTCGTGAAGTTTATTAAAGGCACAGCTTTGCTTGCTTTCAGATGGTTTTTCACTTTCTTTATCAGAAGTTTTGATATCATCACTAACATCTGTTTTTTCAACCTTTTCAACATTAACATCATTTTCATTATTTATAACTTCTATCTCACTTCTACCATCCTCATAGTTTATTTTTATTTTGTTATTGAAATAGAGAACGGATTTAATTCTTTCGCTTTTATTAAATGGATCTTCACTTGCTACCATTTGCCACTCAGATAGCTTACCGTCTTTAAAAACACGAAATCTTTGTATATATCCATACTTTATTAACTGATTAATTTCTCTTCTTACTATCCCAATAGATTCAGTTCCCATCCTTTGAATATGATTTACGTCTATTTTCCAGTTGTTTCTCTTAGTTAAAATATGTGAAAATATTCCCTTTGCTTCAAGACTTAACCTTGGATCATCTAAATGGTCGCATGTTAAAAGGGTATAATTGCTATCGCTTTCAGTTCTAAAAATCCTTTGATCTCCTGTAAAGTCTTTCTTGTCTATACCTTCCCTGCTTTCATCAAAAACCAAAGTTACACCTTTTTCGTATTCTCCTGATTCATTTCTTACTCTTATACAGTGCCAATAACCGGCTTTAACTAATTCCTTCTTAGCAGAAGAAACGTAGCATTTACCTTTGTTGTGTTTGTTAGAAACATGAGATAATATTACCTTCCAGTTATCTTGCCTAGATAAAATATAAGCATTAAGTCCCTTACAACGGTAACTTAAATCATTCCTCTGAAGATATTCGTTACTCGATTTAATATACCTTTTTAATTTGTTTTTTCTTAAAATGTTCTGTTTTTCTATAAGAAATTCATTTTTTAAAGCTTCTTGTTCCATAATAAAACCCTACCTTTCATCTCTTTTTGGTTAAAAGAAACTCAAATAGGGTACATTTATCCTTAATTATCAAAAAAACACTTAATTTTACCATGTTTTTAACTAAAAATTATTGACACATATTTTTTGTTGTGGTATCATTTTAATAAGTTGAAATTGACAAAATTAAAGATAAAGAACTTTAGTTCATAAATTTCTCAACCGGCCAAAGTTTTAAAATTTATGAATGAAATTTCTTTTAACTGAATATATTAAATTTTATAGGGAAGCTGAAAGCTTCCTTTTTACATGTCTGAAAATCTAATTTCAGAAATATTTCATATAAAAACCTAACCAAGTGCTGTGTTAAATCATTACCTCCTGCTAAGTTATCCATGTCTTAAGGTTTTTATTTAATTCTTTATTAATAAATCATTTGCATATATTAATTAACACAATAAAAGTGTTGTCAAAATAAATATATTATAAAACATTTTAGCATTTAATAGAAACGATTTCAAGTTTTTGTTTTATTATAACTTCCACTTGATTTTGTTTTCTTCTTCCCATTTTTTAAGTCTTTCTTTTATTAACTTTTCAATATCTTCTGTAACTTCTTTAGGTAAAGTTACTGATAATCTTTGTTTTCTAACGGTGTTTCTTTTTGAAAATTCTTCAAAATATTCTCTAATTTCATCTCTTTTCATATTAGCAGAAAGATTTTTTACCGACTTAGTAGTAAGCTCATCTTTAAAGTTTACATATAACCATTCTTGCTGAATTTTGGTAAAAGGAACAAGCTTTTGTCCTATATCAAGGCTTATTTGATTGCCTCCACCTATTATCTCTCTTAATTGAGGGATAACATTTTCCAAAGCCATTATCCTGTAAATCATACTGGTACTTTTACCAATCTCTTCACCCATTTTTTCATAAGCTTCTCGCCTATTCTCATACTTACCCTTGTTAACTTCGTAAAAATCCTTTAGTATTAAATATTGTTCATTTGCAGAAATAGCTCTTTGTATGTTACCTATACCGACTAAACTTCTCGCTCTTTCTTCGTCTATTTCATTAACTATTTCAATTGTAGCGGATATTTTTCTAAATCTCTTATTTTTTGTTTTCTCGTATAATTCTTGATATGCTCTTCTCCTGTTATGTCCAGATATAATAATATAATCATTTTTATACTTCCAAACATATATTGGATGTAACAAACCTTCTTCCTCGATAGAATCTTTAAGGGATTCAAACTTATCATATGTCAATGGTTTAAACCTATTCCATTCCTTTGGAGCATCTTTAAGTTTTTCTATTTCTATAAACCTTACATTGGTGTCTATTCCTTCTTCCAATTCATATTTATTAGAATGTAATATGTCATTTCCATCATCTTCATTTTCAAGATCATCTAAACTATCTCCAACATTAGTTAGCCATTGAGGCTCTTTAGCTTCTGGCATTAGCATGTACCTCCTTAGCTATATCATAAAAAGACTTATTTGCACGACTATATTTATTGTTTTCTGAAACATACACTCTCAATGGCTTGGCCTCCCATTGACATTTTTCTATATTGCTATCTGTTGGTACATAAGTATTAAACATATTAAGTTTCCTAGTAGCTAATTGCTTTATCAAACCAGCATCAGCCTGTTTAGTCATTGCATATCTTTTATCAACTTTAGTTTTCAAAATACCCATTATACTTAATTTTGGATTATTTCTCATAGATTTTTTAATAAATTTAAACAATACAGATAATCCACTTATACCAAAAGGAGATAGTTCAACAGGGACTATAACATAATCAGATATAAGTGCAATATTCTGATTAAGAAGTCCCAACATAGGATTGCAATCAAATATTATATAATCATATTTCCCATCTTCTATTAAAGGGCTAAATAAAGTGTTTAATAATGTTTCTCTGTAAGACTTAGTTGCCATGTCTAATTCTATTGTAGCCATTTCATAATCACTTATAACCATATCTAAATTATCATATTCTGTTTTTGTGATATAATCATATATGTTAGATGGATTAAATTCATCGTGACTATACATAATTGCTTTGTAGATGCTTTTTTCAACATCAAATTTCATAGAAAAAGAATTAGTTAAATTACATTGGAGATCAGAATCAACTATAAGAATTTTTAAGTCTTTCATTAATGACAATTCAAAACTTAAATTTTGCACAATGCTCGTTTTCCCGCATCCGCCTTTAGAATTTATGACACTAATTACCTTTGTATCTCTGTAATTATCGTTATATATTTCATCAAGAGGAACTTTAAGTGTTTTAGCTATAGCAATCATATTTTCTTTTGAAGTACCAGATCTACCAGATTCTACTTGTTTAATAATATTTACATTAACACCAGAAAAATGTTCGAGGTCGGCTTGAGTAAAATCAAACTCATTTCTTAATTTTTTAATTTTATCATAATATATTTTAGCACTTGCCATAATTACCTCCTAAAGATAAATCATCATTTATTTACAGTTTATACATACACAAATAAAATGTCAAACAAAATTTAGATATTTCACATGTAACAATATAACTAGGTTAAATAAATGATATAATAAATATACAACTACGAAATAAAAACACAAGAAATATTAACTACAAAATAAATATAACAAGCTAAAATACTGCGAATAAGTTAGTAAAAAATCTGATAAATTACATTAGTTAATGTCAAAACAAGAAGTATAAAGTTTACATAAAATATTATCGTCACGATAATATGTAAACAAAAAAACCGCTATAACAAAGCAATAAACAGTGCTAAAGCGATATTTTCAAAAAAACTTTTTTGCTAAAATTAGCCTAAAACACCACAAATAAGACTAATCAGCGAAAAGTCCATTTATAATGGAGTCAATATTTTCTTCTTTATCCCCTACTAAAAAACCGTACATCCTAGTTTGTTTAATAATATCATTTTTCAACTTTTCATCAATCTTACTATCGACATGAAAATACTGATCCACTCCAGCCTCATTTTCAATAGGTGAAGCAGAAGTTATATCATCACATAAGCAAAGACCAACTAAAAAAGAAGTAGGACCGCTATCTATAAAATAAAAAATGTGAGGATACTCTTCATATAAACCCTTAACAAAACTTCTAATTTCTTCGTTATTGAATATCATCTTAGAAGGAATATCTTCAGGAATTTCATCTATTTCAAATTTAAGCACCAATGAATTTCTTGCTTTTGGTCCATATTCTTGGAGAACTTTCATAACCTTATCAAAACTACTATAATCTTTCATTCTTACAGTTGCCTGATTAAAAACAAATACTAAATATTCCCCACTTTCGATTATTTTCCTCGCTTGTTCTAAACTATGTTCCATTATATTATCTCCTTTCTATCTCCCTAAATATTAGTTTGGGGAAAAATATCATCTATTATTGGATTTATATTTTCTTCTTTATCCCCTATTAGCCATCCATACATTTTAGTTTGCTTAATAATATCTTCTTTTAATTCTTCGCTAACATCGCTTTCAAGAGAGCCAAAATCATCACTTCCGGTTGTCATATCAATTCTCGTGCTATCTTCTGACAAACACAGCCTAAGCAACTCACGAGTATCTTCACTAGATGCAAAATAGAAGATATTTGGATGATTTTTATATAAGCCTCTAACGTATTCCATTAAGGCATCAATGTTAAAAGGCATTTCTCCGAATACATCACTTTCATCAAAAGTAATCTCTAGACAGCCTCTTGCATCTTTTTTGATTTCTTGAAGAACGGTTATTATATCATCAAGCTTACTATAATCCATGCAAACAACTTCCTGTTCATATAATTTATATTGTATTATTTTACCTTCTTTTATTGCTAAGTTTATACTTTCCCTTAATCTATCCATTTAAACCTCACTTTATAGCCTTTACACCTAGATCCATAAATACTTCATCTAACCCATCTTCATCATCACCTATGGATAAGGCATATTTAACTGTTTCATCAACCAACATTTGGACTTTCTCTGTATCTATGTTGTGTCTAACCATCATCTGAACTTCACCTTTATCTTCTATAAAAGCTAAAGGTTTATCTCCCTCATAATACGTTTCGATATCACATAAGCAGAAAAACAACAGCTTAGCAAGTCCGCTTTCTTTGGTAATATAATAAAAGAAATATGGATGCTTATTAAACAATTCTTCTACATATTCTCTAATTTTTATTATTTCAAAGATTTCATCAGGTATAGTTTCATAACCAGAAAAAGTAATTATAAGCTTCTTCCTTCCCTTTACACCTGCTTCCTTAAACCCCTTAAATACTTCTTCTATATGTTCATAATCTTTCTTTTCCACTTCTTGTTTAGTTATTGGAAGATAGACAAAGGAATTCATATTAAGATCTCTTGTTATTTCTTCGTGTTTTATTATATTCATGATTTTCTCCTTATATAGTTTCTAGTTCTTGTGTATTCTCTTTAACCTCTGTAGTTCCGTTTTTAAGTTCAAAGCTGTAAGCCTTATCAGATACAGCGGATATATCGTGATTATGAGTTGAAAGTATTATTTGCTTATCAAAATTAACTGATACATCCCGAAGGAAGTTCCCTACATTTAAAGCTCTAGATGAAGGCGAAACATACTTACTAGGCTCGTCTAACAACAGCGGAGCAGTAATCTTCGTTCCAACAGCACAGTTTAGGGTAGTTAATAGAGATAATGAGGTAATATCTCCCTTTCCACCTCCGGCAGATCCTTTTGGATCAGCTTTAATTATTCCATAATCATACTCTGTAATCACATTGAAATAAGCACTGGAATTCTCTCCCTTTGTTTTCATTTCAACTTCAAACCTTGAATCATCTTCAAATATATATTGAAGCGGTTTGCTAACCAACTCTTCTATAGTTTCTACACTTTTAATTCTAGCTTGTTCAGATGCAGTTTGAAGCAGGACTAGAGTTTCACCCAATGTTTCCTTCTCTTTTACCTGCTCTTTTATTTTATTTTTCTTTTTATTTATTAAGCTAATAAGCTGTTCTCTTTTACCTTGTTCCTTTTGGTAGATCCCTTTTAATTTTTCTAAATTATCTTTTACTTCTTTAATTTCCATATAATCAACTCGCTTTATTTTTATATTCTTTAAAATACTCCACGTCTTTACCTAAAGCATCAGCAAATTTCTTTAAGAAAAAAGAGTTTACCTTGGTTACTCCTGTTTCAACTAAGTCTATATAACCGGAGCTTCTTCCTATCCTATTGCCTAAATCAGCTTGAGAAATCTTTAATTCTTTTCGTCTTTGTTTGATGGCTTTTGCGATATTTTTGTTTTTCATGTCTAACTCTCCTTTTGTTATATTATAGTTCATCCCATGTTTTGATATGTTTGTTTAGTATTAGATCTTTATTTTGTTCTAAGATATGTATTCTAAAATCTACTCGACTTTTTTCAGGGTTACTCCCTTTAGTATAAGAAAAATAAAAACCTTTTACTATAATGTAAAATATAAAAATTATTAAATAAACAAACACTGAAATACTTTCTTTAAAAATCGAAAGATCCCCTATAAATATACCAACAAAGAAAATCAGAATATCTCTAAACCACTTTTCGTTCAATTCTTCAACTTTATGCTGCTTTAAAAAAACAAGTTCTTTGTTAAAATCTTTCAAGTCACTAATTTTTTCTTTATAAGAGTTTAATATTTTATCATAAGGTTTTTCATATCGTGTCACATAAACTTCTTTAGACAAGGTATTTTCTATATAGTGAGTGCTATTAATAGCGAAAAATAAAAACTTTATTTTTTCTTTAATATTACAAGCGATATGTTTTGCATTTCTTGTTATCTTTTCCATACACTAACCCCTTTCCGGTAATTTCTTTAAGTCTTTTAACATATCATAAGGTATCATTTCATCAATGTTTTCAAGTAATGCATCTAATTCTTCATAAATATAAACTATTTCTTCATCAATTTTTTCCGGATCAACCCCTTCATTTCTAATTTCTTCTTCAAGCTCCGCTTTTCTCTTCTCGTGTTGTTCCTTTCTATCTTTGGCAACATCAACAAGAGTCTTAGTAGCATTTATACATTTGTTTAAATAATTAAGTTCTTCTTCTTTCTTTTCTATATTAATATTTTTTACACTTTCCATAGCACAGCTCCTTTTTATTTTCTAAACTCTTTTATTAGGTGTTCAACTACATTTTCAGTTATATTAGACTTACAAGTAGGACAAACCCCAACTTCTTTGATAACTTTTTCATACTCTTTTATATGGTTATTAAGCTTATTTTCATTACTCTTTATAGAAATTTCTTCCTGTTTTGCCTTGTACTTTTCTTTATCTAACTTATCCTTAAGCCTGATCAATCTTTTATATTTATCTATATCTTTTACTATCTTATCTCTTTGGCTAATAACTTTATTGATGTTTTTAGTTTTACCCAGCTGTCTATTAATCTTGATTATTTGAGATTTTTCCTTATTAACCTTTTTGTAAATATCTACTAATTTTCCGCTTTTTTGTAAAAGACTTCTAGCCTCGTTATGTTTTCTATCAGCCTCTTTAATGTCCTTTGACTTATTTAAAACCTTATCTATGTTTTCTAAAGACCTTTTGCTTTTCAAATAAGAATCCCTTTTGCTTAGGACAGAAGAAAGAGTCCTTATTTTGTCATCCGCTTTAAAGATATAGCTGTAAGCATCATTTATACCTTGGCTATCCTTAATAACTTTGTCGGCATTTTCTATCCGCTTATTTAACTTATTAAGCTCTTTCTTTTTATTTAAAAGGTAGTCTAGGGTATTAATGTCTTTTAAGCAATCCTTATAAAGTTCTTCAGATACATCAACTATGTATTTACTCTCTAGGATCTCTTCCTGCTTCTTTATGTTCTCAACTACACTTTCATATTCTTTGCTTAATCTATTTAAGTTCTTTAGGTTTTTAAATTCTGAATCTAGCTTGGTTAATTTCAAATCCGCTTCATCTATATTAGAAACTTTATCATCTTCTAAAAAGTCAGTAGTTTTTTCTAAATCTACACAAGCCTCACTATACTTAACAGATAATTTTAAAAGTGTATCGGTTTTTGTATTTAACTTATCCGCTTTTTTGTAGGATTTTTCTAAAGAATCTATAGTGTTTTTCAAATTATCCAGATACTCATATTCTTTTAACTCTTTTTCCAGTTCTTCTATTTCTTTTTCCTCTGTAGATATACCTCTGGAAACTTTGTTAAGTTCGTTTTTGGTATCTTTTATTGCTTGGTCGATATAATGAACTCCGTTTAAAAGTCCAACAGCCTTAGCCTTGGTGGTAGAAGTATAGGCATCTGATGTTAAAAACCAACCCTGACCTTGTTCTAGGTAGTTAAGCTTTAGATCATTTTGTTTCTTATCATCTATTCTAACCTTGTATGCACCCAGAACTTTCTGGACCTCTAAGGGAACGTCAACCCCAAAACCTTCAAGTATATATTCCTGATCCCATGAAGAATGGGTAATATAGTATCTGTTGTAGGACTTGGTTATTTCTCTGGTTACTTTAAATCCGTTTATAGTCTTAATTAT
>Ga0102926_1001418_pt1 | contig 14135 bp, 14 predicted proteins | sample SalPonR1_A_D2_MG_FD_78173 | JGI IMG/M metagenome (GOLD analysis project Ga0102926, IMG submission 78173) | Salt pond soil microbial communities from South San Francisco under conditions of wetland restoration - Salt Pond MetaG R1_A_D2_MG | ecosystem: Environmental > Aquatic > Marine > Intertidal...
AATGGTTCAATTTCCGTCGGATGATTGTGGGTTTCATTTTTAAATAAAAGAGTCCAATCCTCATCTTTACCATCTATTTTAGCTGTAAAATTAATCGTACAAGCATTAACTTCATCGGATTCAACTAATTTTGCCAGCTTGCCTTCCGCCTTTAATACCTTAACAGCTGTAGTAACTATATTCATTAAGCTTACTGGTTTGGTAATGCCAAGACCCCTTCTTTTATATAGATATTCTTTAAAAGTTTTTTCTATAGTTTCATCTTCAAATCTAATATAGTCAACAGTTGTATTAAATGTTGTATGTCTACAGTGATCTGACCAATAGGTGTCTATAACCTTAATTTCAGTTCTAGTTGGATTTCTATTCTCACTTTTAAAATATTCTTGGCATAATATGGCATCATTTATGTCCATTGCCATGCCGTTTTCTCCTAGAAACTGATTTAACTCTTCTTCTGACTTATCTATAAATCCATTGAGTATTTCGATTTTATCTGGGATATCATATTGGGACTTTAAAGTATTCGGAATCTCCATTGATGCTTCCCTTGCTTCCACAGGATTAATTAAAAACTTTTTGATTTTTTCAAATTCTTCTTTGGTTATATCTCCATAAAACATATATACTTTAGCACTTTTCACATTAACCTTATCGCCTTGGGATATAAACTGGATACATTCCTCTGAAGAATTTGCCCTTTGATCAAATTGGCCAGGCAAATATTCAACCAAAAGAATAGCATCAAAATCTTTGGGGAGCTCACTATATACATCGTCTGTAACCGGCTCAGAAAATACCATTTTCTCAGCCTTTTCTAGAATTCCTTCATCTATTGATTCTATATCATATCTATTTGCAAGCCTAATATTCTTAAGTTCCGTTATGCCTAAAAGATTAACTATGTCTTTTTTTAGGGATTTAGCTTCATTTGCATACTTTTCCTTCTTTTCAACGAATATACGTGTTACCATTATATTAAACCCTTTCTTCCTATATCTTTTCTATAGTAGGAATCAATAAAATTAATTTGCTTAACAGTTTCATAAGCTTTACTAATTGCGTCTTTAAGAGTATTCCCTTTTTCAGTTACCCCAAGAACTCTTCCTCCTGACGTCACTTGAATTCCGTCTTTAAGTTTTGTACCTGCTACAAAGATGTTTTCTTTATTTTCTGGCAAGGTAACTTCATACCCATTTACATATTCCACAGGATATCCACCGGAAGCCATCACCACACAGCATGCATATTTATCTTCAAATTCCACGCTAACTTCTTTTAGCTTTCCATCAGTAGTAGCCTTCATTATATCCATTAAATCGCTTTTTAATAGAGGAAGCACTACTTGGGTTTCTGGATCTCCAAATCTACAGTTATATTCAATTACTTTTGGGCCTTTTTCTGTTAATATTAAACCAAAATAGAGGCACCCTTTAAATGTCCTTCCTTCTTTATTCATAGCATCCATTGTGGGAATAAATATTTTGTTCATACACTTTTCAGCTATTTCTTCATAATAAAAAGGATTAGGGGCAATAGTTCCCATTCCACCAGTGTTTAATCCTTTATCACCATCCAGTGCCCTTTTATGATCCATAGATGAAACCATAGGAACAACCATGTTACCGTCAGTAAAACTTAAAACAGAAACTTCTGGGCCCGTAAGAAATTCTTCAATCACTACCTTATCTCCACTTTTACCGAATTTTTTTTCTTCCATTATTAATTTTATTGCATTTACGGCTTCTTGTTTTGTCTTCGCAATTAATACTCCCTTCCCAAGGGCCAATCCATCCGCCTTAATAACAACGGGTATTTCGCATTTATTTACATAAAATAAAGCCTCTTCCATATTAGTAAAAACTTCGTATTCCGCAGTTGGTATATTATACTTTTTCATTAAATCTTTACTAAAGGCCTTACTCCCTTCAATTAGTGCAGCTTTTTTATTTGGACCAAAGCAAGGAACACCCTTTGCATTTAACATGTCAACTAGACCTAATACTAAAGGGTCATCTGGGGCAACTACAACGTAATCCATTTTATTATTGACACAGAACTCAACTATTTTATTTAATTCCTTGGCTCCTATATCAATACAGATTGCATCTTCTGCTATACCACCATTTCCTGGAATTGCATATATTTCATCCACATTTTTACTTTCTTTTAATTTTTTGATGAGAGCATGTTCTCTGCCACCACCACCTACTACAGCCAGTTTCATTATCTATCCTCCACTAATTTTTTAGCTACCTTTTCTAGTGATTTAGGCAAAATAATCCACTCTGCCTCCTCCATTATTCTTTTTTGAAGAACTTTTGGAGTGTCACTATATAGAACATCTACTGTCTTTTGCATTATAATTTCACCACCATCTGGAATCTCGTTTACAAAATGAACTGTAGCTCCCGAAACTTGCACACCTCTTTTAAGAACTTCTTCGTGAACCTTTAGCCCATAATAGCCCTTCCCGCAAAAGGAAGGTATAAGCGAAGGATGTACATTTATTATTCTGTGTGAATATTTTTTAACAAAACCTTCGCTTAGTATCTTCAAAAAGCCAGCTAGCACGATAATTTCATCCCCCCTATAATCAAGTGTTCTCGATAGTTCCTGTTCAAAATCCTCTTCACTGATTATCATACTATCTATATCAGCCGCCTTAGCTCTTTCTATACCTTTGGCATCTTTCCTGTTGGATACTACTAAATCCAAATCCACATGCGGAAGCTCCCCTAGCTCCCATTTATCTATAATCGCTTGCAGATTAGTTCCCCCTCCGGATATCAGTATAGCGACTTTAGCTTTCTTTACCATAGGATAACTCCTTCGTCACCATTGATAACTTCTCCTAGATGATAGGCTTCTTCACCATTATCTTTAAGTATTTTAATTGCTTTTTCTTCATCTTTTTTTGGAACAATTACGATCATCCCAACGCCCATGTTGAATGTATTAAACATATCTTTTTCAGGTATATTACCTTCTTCCATTATTAGTTTGAATATGGGCAATACTTTTACATCATCTTTTTTAATCTTGGCGGTTAATCCCTTAGGAAGGGTTCTTGGAATGTTTTCATAAAAACCACCTCCTGTTATATGAGCAACACCAGCAGGAGTTATTTCTTTGAACAATTCGCTCATAGGTTTTACATATATTTTAGTAGGTGTTAATAATGTCTTTCCTAAACTATTACCTTTTAGCATATCTGGTTTTCTGTTTAAGTCAGTATTTTCAACATCAAAAACTTTTCTTACCAGTGAAAAACCATTGGAATGAACACCAGAAGAAGGAAGAGCAATAATCGCGTCACCTTCTTTGACATTTTTAGAATCTATAAGTTTTGATTTATCAGCTATTCCCACTGTAAATCCAGCTAAATCATACTCATCTTCACCATAAAATCCAGGCATTTCTGCTGTTTCTCCGCCAGTTAAACAACACTTTGATTGTATGCAACCCTCTGCGATACCTTTGACTATATCTGCCACTCTTTCGGGTTCATTTTTCCCAACTGCTATGTAGTCTAGAAAAAACATTGGTTCTGCTCCTACACACAAAACATCATTAACGCACATTGCCACACAGTCAATTCCAACTGAGTCGTGCTTATCCATTAAAAAAGCAAGCTTAAGCTTTGTCCCCACGCCGTCTGTGCCACTTACTAAAACTGGCTTTTGGATACCTTCCATATTTGGCTCAAAAATTCCGCCAAATCCGCCAACTTCAGAAGTCTTACCAAAAACCATGGTTTTTGCCACGTGGTTTTTCATAAGCTCTACAGCCTTATATCCTGCAGTTATATCAACTCCTGCTTCTTTATAGCTTCCACTAAAAATTTTCATATTTACTGCCTCTCACTTAATCTTTTTTCGAATCTGTATTTTTCAGTCCTTTTGGGAACTTTAGTAGGGTATATTCCACTAAAGCATGCATCACAGTATTCAAAATTATTTTCATCACCTAATAATTGAGGTAATCTATCTAACTTCAAGTAGCCTAGAGAATCTGCATCTGTAAGTTTAGCTATTTCATCCACTGAATATTTCACTGCAATTAGATTCTCCTTTGAATCTATATCCGTTCCATAGTAGCATGGGTTTAAAAAAGGTGGCGCAGTAACTCTCATATGAACTTCTTTTGCGCCTGCTTCTCTTAATATTTTAATAATCCTTGCACAAGTTGTTCCTCTTACTATGGAATCATCTATTAATACGACCCTTTTATCCTTAATAGTTTCCTTTACAACATTTAATTTTATTCGTACTAAATCTTCCCTTTGCTTCTGTCCTGGTGATATAAAAGTTCTTCCTATATATTTGTTTTTAATAAACCCAATGCCATAAGGAATCCCCGATTCCATAGCATATCCAACAGCTGCATCTATCCCAGAATCCGGAACTCCTACTACAACATCTGCTTCAACTGGGTAATCATTTGCTAAGCATTTTCCCGCATTAACCCTTGCAGAATGAACACCAATACCATCTATTACGGAATCAGGTCTAGCAAAGTATATATATTCAAAAATACACATTTTTTTTTGTTCTTTTTCACAATGATCTTTAATAGTTCTAACGCCATCTTGATCAAACACTACAATCTCTCCAGGTTCTATGTCTCTTACAAATTTTGCAGATACTGAATCCAACGCACAACTTTCTGATGCAACTATATAGGTTCCATCTTCCTTCACTCCATAACAAAGTGGCCTAAATCCATGTTCGTCTCTTGCCGCAATCAATTTAGTAGGCGACATAATTATCAATGAATAGGCACCTTTGATCTTATGCATAGCAGAATTTACAGCGTCTTCTATTGAATTTGAAGTAAGCCTTTCTTTAGTTATTAAATATGCAATTACTTCAGTATCACTAGTTGTTTGAAAAATTGATCCTTGTAATTCAAGTGCAGATCTGAGTTCATGGGAGTTAATTAAATTCCCGTTATGCGCAAGTGCCATACTGCCTTTAATATGATTAACTGTAATTGGCTGGGCATTTAATCTGTCCGTCGTTCCAGTAGTGCCATACCTAACATGCCCAACAGCCATTTTCCCCTCTGGCAATAAAGATAAAACATCTTTAGTAAACACATCATTTACTATACCTAAATCTTTGTACCCTCTTAAAAGGCCATCATCATTAACAACTATACCACAGCTTTCTTGTCCCCTATGTTGCAATGAAAAGAGACCATAATATACTGTATGGGCTAATGAATATCTTTCCTTAGCATAAACTCCAAAAACTCCGCATTCTTCTCTTAAACTGCTCATTAATAATTGGCTCCTTCATTTATAAGTCTATGTATTACTTCTTCATATGCACCTTCTACATTGCCTAAATCTCTTCTGAATCTATCTTTATCAAGTTTTTCATGGGTTTTAGCATCCCAAAATCTACATGTGTCTGGAGAAATTTCATCTGCTAAAACAATTTCGCCTTTACTGGTTTTCCCGAATTCCAACTTAAAATCAACTAACTCTATATTTGCTTTCAATAGATACTCCTTTAAAATATCATTGATTTTAAATGCCGCTTCTTTGATAGTATCAATTTCTTCTTTATTAGCAAAGCCAAGTCCCATTGCATGATATGAATTGATAAGAGGATCTCCTAAATCATCATCCTTATAGCTAAATTCTATAACAGTACACTTTAATTCTGTACCCTCTTCTACACCTAGTCTCTTAGCCATGGAGCCCGCCGCCACATTCCTAATAATTACTTCTAATGGAATGATACTTACTCTTTTTACAACTGTTTCGCTATCATTTATTTCCTCTACAAAATGGGTTTTAATATCATTGTTTTCAAGCATTCTCATAAAATGATTCGTCAGCCTATTGTTAATAGCGCCTTTCCCCATTATTGTTCCCTTTTTTTGACCATTAAATGCAGTTGCATCATCCTTATATGAAACTATACAATAATTATCATTGTCAGTGGAATAAACTTTTTTTGCTTTGCCTTCATATAGCTGCTCTCTTTTTTCCATGGTTACTCTCCTTTATTAAACATTTTTTCAACTTTTCTGTTTTTTTCCAATACGTTTAATTTGGCTTCTTCTCTTCTTTTAATTAATCTATTTTCCAATTCCTCATCGCTAATCGCAATAATTTCAGCAGCAAGTATAGCTGCATTCTTTGCTCCATCAATTGCTACGCTAGCAACCGGTATACCAGGTGGCATTTGAACTGTAGATAGAAGAGCATCCATTCCTTCAAGTGCCGAAGCCTTAATCGGTATTCCAATTACTGGTAATATAGTATTTGCCGCAAGTACTCCTCCCAAGTGTGCCGCTTTTCCTGCTGCAGATATTATTACACCAAAACCATTGGCTTTAGCATTTTTAGCAAATGATATAGCTTCGTCAGGCGTTCTATGTGCAGAATATACATGCACTTCAAAAGGTATCTCCAAAGATTTTAATTCTTCTATACATCTTTCAACTTTGGGTAAATCGCTATCGCTACCCATAATTACTCCAACTTTTCTCATATTAGCCTCCTAGATTATATTACACCTAAAATTTATCACATTTACCAACAAAGTCAATACTAGTTCGGATTTTAAGGAATTTATTTGTGTGTTATATATTTTTTACGAACCATATTAGGACAATTTCCGAACTTTAATATATTATCTACATCTCATTATTCAGTTTTGCATCCAAAATAAAAGGCTTCCGCCTAAGCGGAAGCCTTCATATAATCCTTATTTATTTTTCCATTTTGATTATGCAAGCAGTACCCATACCACCACCTATGCAAAGAGTTGCAAGTCCGTGAGTAGTTTCAGGTCTCTTCATCATCTCATACATAAGAGTGATAAGGATTCTAGCACCAGAAGAACCGATTGGGTGACCAAGAGCAATGGCTCCGCCATTAACGTTAAGTTTAGTAGGGTCTAATCCCAAATCTCTCTTAACTGCAATTGACTGGGAAGCAAAAGCTTCATTAGCTTCAACTAAATCTAATTGATCTACAGTCATTCCAGCTTTCTCTAAAGCTTTTCTTGAAGAAGGAATAGGTCCTAATCCCATGTATGCAGGGTCAACACCTGCAGATGCATAAGATACTATTGAACAAATAGGTTTTAATCCTAATTCTTCTGCTTTATCTCTTGACATAACTACTAATGCGCAACCAGAATCGTTAATACCTGAAGCATTAGCAGCAGTTACAGTACCGCCATCTTTTTTGAATGCAGGCTTTAATTTTTCAACTTTTTCTACGGTTGTCCCAAACTTAGGATGCTCATCAGTATCAAATACGATAGGATCCTTTTTTCTTTGAGGGATAACTACAGGAACTATTTCATCTTTGAATTTTCCGGCATTGATAGCAGCTTCTGCTTTGTTTTGAGAATCTACAGCAAATTCATCTTGCTCTTTTCTTGTGATTCCATATTTTTCTGCAATGTTTTCTGCAGTAACTCCCATATGGTAATTATTGAAAATTTCCCATAGGCCGTCATGTACCATGCAGTCAACCATCTTTGTATCATTCATTCTTGCACCGAATCTAGCGTTTGGCATTGCGTACGGAGCCGTAGACATGGATTCTACACCACCAGCTACTATTATGTCAGCGTCTCCAGCTTTAATCATTTGAGCAGCTAATTCTACAGTTCTAAGTCCAGAACCACAAACTTTGTTTATTGTCATAGATGGTACTTCCTGTGGAATACCTGCGTCTATTGCAATCTGTCTAGTTATGTTTTGTCCTAAGCCTGCTTGAAGTACGCAACCCAATGCCACCTCTTCTACTTGTTCTGGTTTAATGCCAGCCCTTTCAATAGCTTCTTTAACAGCAATAGTACCTAAAGTTCTTGCCGCAGTGTTTTTAAGTGTTCCCCCAAAAGATCCTATTGGAGTTCTTGCAGCACTTACAATTACAACATCTTTCATAAATAATCCTCCTTTGATCAAGCAACGTTTATATTTACGCTTATTAAATTTATTTTCTCGCTCTCTAGCTTTAGCATATAATAACATAGAGCATATTACAACGCAACACGTTTCTGTTAAATTGTTAACAATAACGGTGTATTTTATGATGAACAAAGCTGTGACAACCCGAAACAGCTTGCAATTCAAAAGATTTGCATTGTTAAATATTTATCATCATTTTACTATCCTAGTTATTTCTTTGAATACCGGGTGTTTTGATGATCCTAACATTTTATACACAACCGACTCATATGTGTCGACTATTCCCCCAGCCCTTTCAATTAGTTTGATTGAATAATCATTATTCATAGTATTTCGAGAAGCGATACAATCAGCTAATATTATAACATTAAAATTGCGGTTTAGCAAGCTAAAGACCGTCTGTTCTATACATATATGTGATTCGACGCCCATTACTATAACAGTCTTGCCTTTATGTTTTGAAATCTCGTTTTCAAATTCGGCAGTTTTCATACAGTCAAAAGTATTCTTTTCTATATATGAAAAATCTTTAATATTATCCTTAATCTCAGGCAACGTTTCTCCTATGCCTTTAGTGTATTGCTGAGTAGCAATTGTGGGGACCTCCAAAGCTTGAAAGCATTTAATTGCCCTACTACTACTATCGATTAAGCGTTCGTTATTTTGCATTGCCGGTACTAGTTTTTCCTGCAAATCTATTATTAATAAAACCGTGTTATCTTTGTTCATCATGCTTAAATCTCCTTAATAATGCCCGAAGAAGCCAGATCATCCAAAACTTCATAAGATGTTGAATCAATATTAAGGGGTGTTACTGTAACATAACCCCTTCTAAGGGCAGCCGCATCTATATCATCCCCAAATTCCGAATAGTCCTTTGGAACTCCAACATATTTATATTCTTCAGTCCCATCAATCTGTTCGAATTTATCCATGTATCCTCTTCCTGCTAATCTTGTTAATCTAACACCTTTAATTTCTTTTTTGGGAAGATTAGGAGCATTAATATTAAGAACAATATTGGTAGGATATCTGCTAATATCAATACTTATCATTTCTATACACAAATCTGTAATATATTCAAACTCAGTGGCTTTATGGTCATCGGCAGAAAGCGCTATGGCATGATAACCAAAAATTGCTGCTTCCGTAGCCGCTCCGACCGTACCAGAATAGTGGGTATCACTTCCTATGTTACTTCCCATATTTATACCTGCTATTACTATATCTACTTCAATGCCTCTTTCTGTTAACTTTTGAAGGCCCATCTTAACACAATCCGCCGGCGTTCCACCCACTCGAAATGCGATTTCAGCACCTTCCATCGGGACTTCCTTACAAGAAACATTTGTAATTAAACTTATACTTTGTGAACTGGCACTTTTTTGTGTGTCTGGAGCTGCAACATACACTGTAGCAACGTCTCCCATCCTTTTTACAAGATATTTGATTCCTGCCGCATCCATTCCATCATCATTTGCTATTAATATTCTCATTAATCACCCATTACCTTTCCAATACTATCGTTTATAACTAAGTCCGCCTTATTATCATACGGAGTTTTTGATTTATTTATTAACACAAGGTTCTTACCCTTAAAATACGTTATTAAACCTGCCGCAGGATAAACAACCAAGGATGTGCCTCCAATTATTAAAGTATCTGCAGACATAATGGAAGAAACCGCGCCATTGATAACGCTTTCAAAAAGGGGTTCTTCATAAAGAACCACATCTGGCTTTACTATACTTCCACACTTAGAACATTTAGGAACTCCATTTTCGCAGTTATCTTCATTCATGATATATTCTAAATCATGAAATTCCCCACACTTAATGCAATAATTTCTAAGAACCGATCCATGAAGCTCATAAACCTCTTTGGAACCTGCAAGCTGATGAAGTCCATCGATATTTTGCGTTATTACAGCTTTAACTTTACCAACTGCCTCTAATTCGGCCAACGCAATATGTGCTTTATTAGGTTTGGCCTCCCTATGAATTAAATTCTTTTTATAGTATTTATAAAACGTTTCGGTATTTCTAACATAGAAACTGTGAGATATCATATCTTCTGGAGATTTTCCATATTCACTTTTCGCATTATATAAACCTTGGTCTGATCTAAAGTCAGGGATATTGCTTTCCGTAGAAACTCCTGCTCCACCAAAAAAAACAACATTATCACTATTATCAATTATTTCTTTTAATTCTTTGTTCATTGCGCACCTCACTTAAATATTTTACATTATTAGTAGTATAAAGTAAATTAAAATAGTGTTAAATTCAAAATACCTTTGTTGACTATATCATATATATATGTAAAAATGATATCTAAGGAGTGGATATCATGAAAAAAACTATCATATTTTTAGGTTTACTTGGAATAATCGCACTAATATTTTTTATTTCTCCTACCGACAATTATACCAATAATGGCGAAATGATAATTGGTACTTACGATATAACCAATGGTGATTATGATAATTTAAGTAAAACAAAATTTACAGAAGATAATGAAGACCAATTAAAATTGATATCTGAATATGTTAAAGATATATTACCTAAAGATAACTTCCTTATGTTAGATTCCTTGGTTATGATGAGCGATGGACAAGGAAATAATTTAGCTTACGTTTATCAAAAAGGAAATAAATGGGTTTTATCAATAGATTATGCAGATGCTTTGGACAGCAAAGACAATTTAGATAGCAAATTTATATCCACATTATCCCATGAGATAACGCACCTTATAACCCTTAACGAAGATCAAATAGATAATAACTCCAGTGATGATACCTACGAAACTTCAGAAGGCAAATTTAAAAAAGACTCTTATTTAAATCAGTTCTACGAACTCTTTTGGAAAGACAAAGTATTAAACATAAATGAATCTATGGGAGATGCTGAAAGAATAAGGTATTTTGAGGAACATATGAACATGTACATAAATGATTATGCTACTACTAGCCCCGAAGAAGATATTTCAGAGTCCTTTGCTACCTTTGTTATATATGAAAAGCCCAAAGGTAACGAAATATATAAAAAGAAAATACTCTTCTTCTATGATTACCCTGAACTAGTAAATATAAGAAGCGAAATAAGAAAAAATAGCGGCATTTAAGCCGCTATTGCTATTTTACAAACGTGTATAAATCATCAAAGTCTTTTTTCCTTGGGCTCTTTTGATCTTCTTCAGGAACACCCATAGATATCATGCAAGCCATGAAATATCCTTCCTTTTCAAAACCTATTTCTTCTTTTAACAAAGCTTCTATTTCCTTAGCCGCATAGTTTGCACTAGTTAGCCAGCAAGTTCCATAACCTTTATCAATTGCTTTTAATGTAAAGTTTTCCATGGCAGCTCCTAAACTTTGCATGCCTGGACTTCTATAGTCTACTAAATCCCATAATTCTTTTTCATCTGCATCCACTAATTTTAATTCGTTATATCCAGATGGTGTATAAACTTTACTGTAAACCACTGTTAAAACAGGCGCATTAACAAAGAATCTAGTAAAATGTTTATAGAATTTTTTAAATCTATTTGCTTTTTCTTCATCAACCTTGTCCATTCTAGCTGCTATTTCTTCATTCTTTAATCCTATAACATCAGCAATCTTTACTTTCAAGTCATCATTTTTTATTGCTACAAAATGCCAATTTTGAATATTCTTTCCAGATGGGGCTTTTGCCGCAGCTGCTACTATTTCTTTTATGTCCTCTTCCGGAATGTCTATTTCTTTATACTTTCTTATGCTTTGACGCATTTCAATAATATTGTTTAGTTCCATGATTCCCTCCTTATTAATATGCCAATACTAACAAATATTATAAGCTTTATCAACCTATTTTATCAATTAATTTTTTTACCGTTTCCTCCATATTATTAATTGGTATTCTATTGTAGTAAAATGATACCATTTTAGTTTCTTTATTACTTAGCTCATATATAGGTCTAAGCAATACACCAATACTTTTAGCATTTTCAATCAATTCTCCCAATTCCTGCTCGCTTTTAATACCAAGAGTGATATTTATACCAGACTTAGTATTAGTTATATTTACAAACCCCGCTCCATATTTTTCCAATGAAGCAACGGCTTCATTTAGTTTTAAAGAGAAAAGCCTTCTGCATTTTTTAATATTCCTATAATAGTGTCCATCTTCCATAAAAAATGCCAAGCATAGTTGCTCAGATTTTGAGCAAGTCTGGCTATATAAATCCTTTATCCTATCAAAAGCCTCTGCTAATTTAGGAGTAAGTATTACATAACTTATTTTAATAGAATTAAACAAAGTAGAAGAAAAAGACCCCATATAGACAACTCGGTTCTTTGCGTCTAAACTTTTCAAAGCAGGTATAGGTCTTCCAAAATACCTTAGTTCACTATCATAATCATCTTCTAAAATATAGCTATCATTATCTTCTGCCCATTTTAAAAGCTCATACCTTCTACCTATTGGCATTACATAACCCGAAGGAAACTGATTTGACGGACTTACATAAACAAGAGACTTGATATTTGTTGGTAATTTTTCTATGGTTATACCATCTTCTTTAATTGGAACCTTCGTTATAGTAAGATCCACATCTTTAAATATATTTTGAATTGGTAAATATCCAGGAGCTTCTGTGGATACATGATTGATATTCATAAGTCTCAAAATTCTGGCCAAATGAGTGGTCAGTTGTTGAGCTCCGGCACCAATTACAATTTGATCTGGGTTACAATTAACCCCTCTACTTGAATACACGTATCTAGCAATTTCATATCTAAGCTTATATTCCCCTTGGGGATCACTTTCCATATGAAGCAAATGGGCATATTCATTAAAAACCTTTGCCATAGATTTTTTCCATTTAATAAAATCAAAAGAATCCCTATCATATATGTATTGGTTTTCTATATTGTTTTCAAATTCCTCTATTTTGGGCACATTCACCATTTCTGCTTGATTTTGACCATATACGTCCGAAACATAATAACCTGATTTTGGTATGCTGTTAACATATCCCTCCACTAAAAGCTGAGAATAAGCTGCATCTACAGTTGTAACACTAACCCCTAAATCTGCCGATAACCTTCTAATAGATGGCAATTTTTCTTTTGACTTTATTCTCCCCTTTAATATATCATTTTTTATATGATTAAATATCTGTATATATAAAACTTCATCAGAATTGTTATCAATTGCCCAATATTTATCGTATATAATAGTTTAACCGCCTTTCTGTATATCTTAAATTTATTCTAATTGCATATTTTAATAAGTACAATTCACTGTTATTATATATATATACAAAGAATATGTCAATGGAGATAGAAAAATGAGAGAGAGTAAAAGTAAAAATTTAATAATAACAGCCTTAATGATAGCTATAGTAGCTTTAGCTACAATGTTCATTAGGATACCAACTATAAATGGTTATATCAACCTAGGAGATGCCATGGTATATTTTTCCGCCTTCCTATTAGGGAAAAAATATGGGGCACTTGCCGCCGGATTAGGCTCGGCCCTTGGAGATGTTCTAGGGGGTTATGCTATATGGGCACCTTGGACATTTGTTATAAAAGGTCTTATGGCATTAATTGCAGGTTACTTTTTCGAAAAGAGCTTAGATCACAAAAAAATAGCCGGTATGCCTATTATGGCATATGCCGGAATGGTCTTAGCTGGGCTAGAAATGTGCCTTGGATATTATATAGCCAACGGAACAATCTACGGTAATTGGATTGTCGCACTAGGTGAAGTTATCCCTAACATGGGTCAGTTCAGCGTCGGTATAGTTGTTTCAGTGCTACTAGTAAAGGCACTGGCTAAAACCCCTGTTAAAAATGTATTCAAGTACGAAATCAATTGATTTCGTACTTTTAATCTTTCAGATATACTTTTTTCAGCATTTTCAAGGCCTCATTTTTACTAATTTTTATTCCTAAGTTTTTAGTATTCACAACTTCATCTTCTATACAAATTATAAATTTAGTTATATCTTTTTTTATTACAAACAGAAACCTTTTATTTGGGCTTAATAGATTTAGTAATCTAAACACATCATTCTAATGTTTTCTTAAATCTACATTATTCATATGTTCTCCCGCCTTATTTAAATCTTTCAAATCTAACTAAACTGTTATTTTGAAGGTATGATATAATGAGCTTAAATAACCCCTATACCATTAAACCCAA
>Ga0102926_1001420_pt1 | contig 14122 bp, 16 predicted proteins | sample SalPonR1_A_D2_MG_FD_78173 | JGI IMG/M metagenome (GOLD analysis project Ga0102926, IMG submission 78173) | Salt pond soil microbial communities from South San Francisco under conditions of wetland restoration - Salt Pond MetaG R1_A_D2_MG | ecosystem: Environmental > Aquatic > Marine > Intertidal...
AAAGATAGATATGAAAATAAAAATTTAATAATTCCTGATAATATGTTAAAATTTAATGAACAAATATTTTTAGATGATATTAGAATTTCAGACATTGAAGATGAATTAAATTCAAATATTATTGTATCAAAAGTTGAAGGTAGTGAATTTATAAAAAAAATTTTAGGAGGTAGCTATGAGTAAACCTATAGCAGCAATAGTTGGTAGACCTAATGTAGGAAAATCAACTTTATTTAATAGATTAGCGGAAAAAAGAATTTCTATAGTAGAAGATACTCCTGGAGTTACGCGAGATAGAATATATGCTGATTGTGAATGGTTAAATAAACACTTTACATTAATAGATACAGGAGGAATAGAACCTCACGATGATAGTATTTTGCTAAAACAGATGTATAGACAGGCTGAAATAGCATTAGATACAGCAGATGTTATTATATTTTTAGTAGATGGAAAAGAAGGTATAACTGCAGTCGATAGAGATATTGCGAATATAATAAGGAAAAAAAACACAAATACATTATTAGTATGCAACAAAATTGATAAACACGTACTTGAGGATAATATATATGATTTTTACGAGCTTGGATTAGGAGAACCTATTTCTATATCTGCATCAGAAGGATTGGGAATAGGAGATTTGTTAGATGAAATGCTAAAAAAATTCAATGAAATAGATGAAATGGAAGAGGACAACCTTAGTATTAAAATAGCTGTAGTAGGTAAACCAAATGTCGGTAAATCTTCAATAGTAAATAAATTATTTGGAGAAGAGAGGGTTATAGTTAGTGATATACCTGGCACAACTAGAGATGCAATAGACACAGAAATAGAAATTAATGATAATAGATATTTGTTTATTGATACTGCTGGAATAAGAAAGAAAAATAAAATTTATCAAAATATTGAAAGATATAGTGTCATTAGATCTTTTACAGCAATAGAAAGGTCAGATATTTGTTTACTAGTTATTGATGGGGAAAAAGGTGTAAGTGAACAAGACACAAAAATAGCTGGTTATGCAATTGAAAATGGGAAAAGTATAATTATTGTTGTAAACAAATGGGATCTCGTAGAGAAACAGAAGATATCCTACAACAGTTATAGAGAAAAAATATACAGCAAGTTATCTTTTATGACTTACTGTCCTATGATAACAATATCTGCTTTAACAGGACAGAGAATTAATAAAATAATTGATAAAATAAATGAAGTTAAAGAGTACAGAACATTTAGAATTAAAACAGGGGTATTAAACGATGTATTAAATGATGCAGTTTTAATGAATCAACCGAGAGCAGTAAAAGGTAAAAGATTAAAAATATTCTATGGGTCACAGGTTAGCATTAATCCACCTAGGTTTTTAATTTTTGTAAATAACAAAAAATTAGTTCACTTTTCTTACACTAGATACATTGAAAATAAACTCAGAGAGAATTTTATATTTGAAGGAACTCCTATTTTTATATCATATAGGAATAGAGGTGATTAGTTTGAAATATTTAATAATAATAGTAATTGCTTATGCATTAGGAAATATATCAAATGCCTATTTAATCGGAAAAATCTTTTTAAATAAAGATGTGAGAAAATATGGTAGCGGTAATGCTGGAGCGACAAATGCAATAAGAGCATTTGGTTTTAAAATAGGTTTACTTGTATTTTTAGGAGATTTATTTAAAGGAGTTGCAGCAGTATTAATAGGTCATTATATAGAGCCTGTATACGGACAATATGTAGCTGGTATATTTTTGATAATAGGTCATAATTGGCCTGCTGCATTAAAGTTTAAGGGGGGAAAGGGAATAGCTTCCTCAATAGGAGTTATGCTTGTTATAAACCCTATTTTATCTTTAATTTGTTTTGCAGTTGGTATAACTATAGCTTACTTAACTAAAATAGTATCAATAGGATCTCTTATAGGAGTTTCTATAGCACCAGTTATAGCTATAATATTTTTTAGACCTTTAGAAAAAGGCTTTTTTATATTTACTCTTGTATTATCTATAATGGCAATTTTTCGACATAGAGAGAATATTTCAAGGCTGTTAAAAGGAGAGGAAAAAAAATTAAAAACAAAGTAGGAGGATAATTATGAAAGATAAAATATTAGTTTTAGGAGGAGGAAGTTGGGGAACTTCATTATCAATACTGCTTGCCAAAAACAACAAAGATGTATGTTTATGGGTAAGAAATAATGAACAATTGGACCAAATGAAAAAAAACAAAGAAAACAAAAAATATTTGCCTGAAATCACAATCCCCGATAATTTACTACTAACTAATGATTATTCAGAAACAATTAAAGAAGCTAAAATAGTTGTTTTAGCAATACCTAGCCAAAATATTAGAGGATTGCTAAATGATATAAAGAATTTACTAAAAGATGATACTATTATTGTAAATCTATCTAAGGGTATAGAGAGAAGTAGTTTAAAAACAATATCGGAAGTATGCAGTGAAATAATTCCTAATAATCCATATGTAGCCCTTTCAGGACCTTCACATGCAGAAGAAGTAGCAAAAGATTTACCGACAACAATTGTAGCTGCATCAATTAAAAAAGAATGTTCAGAATATATCCAAGAAGTGTTTAACTCTAAAACATTAAGAGTATATACAAATGAAGATGTAAAAGGTGTAGAAATTGGTGGGGCATTAAAAAACGTAATAGCAATAGCATCTGGAATTTCTGACGGTTTAGGATATGGAGATAATACAAAAGCAGCACTGATGAATAGAGGAATTATTGAAATATCAAGATTGGCAAATAGATTAGGTGCAAATAAAATTACCTTTTTAGGTTTGTCTGGTATTGGGGATTTAATTGTTACATGTACAAGTATGCATAGTAGAAATAGGCGTGCAGGAATACTAATAGGACAAGGTAAAACGGTAGAAGAAGCATTAGAAGAAGTTGGGATGGTAGTAGAAGGAATTTATACAACGGAAGCTGCATATAAATTATCTAAAAAGCATAATGTGGAAATGCCAATAGTAGAAGAACTTTACAATATAATATATAAAGGTAAAAAAGCTAAGGAGTCTGTAGATAGACTTATGAGTAGAGATAAAAAGGGTGAACTTAACTATTATTAGACAGCGGTGAATAAAATGAATCAAAATAAAAAAAACAATAGTAATATAGTGAAAGTTTTGATAGTTTTGTTATTAATATCTTTCATTCTTTATTATATAGATAATTTAAGGGTTAATATTGATAGTTATACAGCTGAGATAGATATTATGGAAGACAAGATTACAACAAAAGCCATATTGATAAAAGATGAAGATATATATACTTCAGATTATGCTGGAAACATAAAATATTATTTCGAAGAAGGTGAAAGAGTAAAAAAAGGTAGTCTGTTGGCAACCATATATCTTAATGCTCAAGCTTCGAAAATAAACGAAGAAATTGATAAGGTAGAACGAGCAATCATATCTAAAGAGAATAATTTAGAGAATGAAAATAGTATAGAAATTATAAATAATTTAGAAAAAGAAATACAAAACTTAATAATAGAAAATAAAAAAGAAGAGGCTTTCAGAAGAATAGAAGCCTATAAAAAAGAAGCAAATTTCAAAAATGAATACACTAATTTAAGTTTGGAAGAATTAAAAGAGAAGAAACAAAATCTTATACTAAATTTATCAGAAAACAATGTTAATATATATTCTCAATCAAGCGGTTTAATAAGTTATCAAATTGATAATACAGAAAATATTTATAATTCTGATAAATTAGAAAGATATAATTCTGGAGACTATAATTTTTTAGAAATAAGAACAAAAATAATAAAAGAAAACAATATTGATTACGGGGATCCTATAATAAAAATTATCAACAATTTTCACTGGTATCTAATGTTTAACGTTGAAACAAAAGAAAGCATTGATAATAAATATTTGAATATTAGATTAAAAAAAATAGATAAAATAGTAAGTGGTAAAGTATATAAAAATATTCAAAATAATAGTGGAAAATTTCTAATTATAAAAATAGATAGATATTTTAATGAATTTTTAAATGATAGATACACTGATGTTGAGCTGATACTAGATAGATATGAAGGAATAAAAATAAGAAAATCATCAATTGTAGAAAAAGATAACATACAGGGAGTATATGTTGTTGGAGCAAGTAAAATTGTTAGATTTTATCCAATTAAACCAATTGGAATTGGAGAAACCCACATAATTATAGATGAGGGTTCCAGTCATACTATTAACAGTAGAGGACAAATAAAGCTTGGTGAAGAAAATTATTATACTGTAAAATTATATGATAAAATAATTTCTAATCCAGCTGATGTAAAAGAAGGACAAATTTTAAAGTAAGGTGGTAATGATGGATATAAAAAATAATATTTTAGAAATTAAAGACAAAATAGAGAAATCATTAGAAGGTACCGATAAAACTGTAGATGATATAACAATAGTTGCAGTATCAAAGAATGTTGATTCACAAAAGGTAGTTGAAGCTTTTAATGAGGGACTTATTAACTTTGGAGAAAACAGAGTACAGGAATTTTTAAAAAAATTTGAAGAAATAAATGAAAAAATATCTTGGCATATGATTGGACATCTTCAAAGAAATAAAGTTAAATATATATATGATAAAGTAGACCTTATTCACTCAGTGGATAGTATAAGATTAGCTAAAAGGATTAATAAGTACGGTAGAAAAAATAATAAACCTATTATTATTTTATTAGAAGTTAATGTTGCTGAGGATGATTCAAAATTTGGTTTTAAAACCGAAGAACTTGAAAATGCAATTAATGAAATAGCAGAATTTGAATATATCAGTATTAAAGGATTGATGACTGTTGCTCCTTATTTTGATGATCCTGAAGAAGCAAGACCAATTTTTAAAAAACTAAAACTATTTTTTGATAATTTATCAAAATTAGAATATAATAATGTTTCTATGGAATATTTATCTATGGGTATGAGCAATGATTATCATATAGCAGTAGAAGAAGGCGCTAATATTGTTAGAATAGGAACTGATATATTTGGAGAAAGAAAATATTAGGAGGAAAAAATGCTGAATAAATTTAAAAATCTTATAGGTATTTCTGATTTAGAAGATGAAATACAAGATGAAGAAATAGAAGAGAAAAAAAATAAAATAAAAAGCAGAGAGTTTAATGAAAAACTACCGAAAGAAAACAATAGAAAACCATATACTGTAAATAAAAAAAACATAGATGCGGATCTATATATTATTAAACCGGATAATTATGATGAATGTGCATCGATTGTAGATGAATTGAAAAGAAAAAAAACAATTGTATTAAATTTAGAAAATGTAGATAAAGATTTAAAAAAATTGATTTTTGAATTTACAAAAGGTGGAGTATATGCTTTAGAAGCAAATATTCAAAAGGTTTCAAGCGACATATTTTTAATAGCCCCTAAAGGTACGGAAATTGAAGGTAAAATAAAGATAAATGCAGAAAAAAACATATTAAAATGGGAGTAGTAGATGACTATATTAATTAGAACATTTAACACATTATTTAACGTAATAGAAATATTAATATTGGCAAGGATTATATTTTCATATCTAAGGAATGTTATAAGCCCAAAGATTTATGATATATTATATCAGTTAACAGAACCGATATTATATCCAATTAGGGAACTTTTAACTAAAATTGGACTTAATAAAGGTATGATTGATTTTTCTCCAATATTTGCCTTTATTTTAATTAACATTTTGAGATCAGTAGTGATTAGATTATTATCAGGTCTATATTTATAGAAAGGCAAGCAAATTATATGAAAAACATCGGCATAATTGGAGCTATGGATGAAGAAATTGAAAATCTACTAAATAAGTTGACAGTAGAAAAAGAAGAGATAAAGAATAATATTATTTTTTATTTGTGTAGTTATGATAACAAGAAAATAATAATAGTTAAATCAGGCATTGGAAAAGTAAATTCTGCAGTAGTAACTCAAATACTAATAAGTAATTACAATCCTTGTTGCATTATAAATACAGGTATAGCTGGAGCAATATCTAAAGATGTGACAGTTTTGGATTTAGTTATAGCATCAGAAACAATGCAATATGACGTTGATGTAAGGAATTTTGGATATAAACTTGGTCAAATTCCACGAATGAAAGAATACATTTTTAAAACAGATCAGTACTTAACTGATAAAACAAAAAAATCTATGGGAAAAGACGACAAATACCATATTGGCAGAATTATATCAGGAGATAAATTCATAAGTAATATAGAAACAAAAGAAAATTTATCTAAAGAATTTAATGCATTATGTGCAGATATGGAAAGTGGATCTATTGGACAGGTTTGTTATATAAATAAAACACCCTACATTGCTATAAGATGTATTTCAGACAATGCAGATGAATCGTCTATTAAAAAATACAAAGATTTTGATAATAAAGCAGCATTTAAAAGTTCAAAATTAATATTATCACTACTAAACAGGATATAATGGAGTTAATTAATGATAGTTTCACTAATTTTTTTTATAATAATTTTTGACCAAATAACTAAATATTTAGCTATATTTTATTTAAAAGATAAATCTTCTATAATACTGATTAAAAACTTTTTACAGCTAAACTATGTTGAAAATAGAGGAGCAGCTTTTGGAATACTTCAAAACAAACAACTACCTCTAATTTTTTTTACGATATTAGTTGTAATTTTTATAACTATATTTTTAATAAAAAATAAAAGACTTTCCTTTTTATCAAGGATTACATTAGGAGGAATAATAGGAGGAGCTTTAGGAAATTTAATAGATAGGATAAGATTAAATTTTGTAGTAGATTTTATAGATGTAAGATTTGGGGATATTTATGATTTTCCCGTTTTTAATGTAGCGGACTCATTCTTAGTTGTATTTACAATCATATTAGCAATTTTAGTTTTTTTTGATAAATATGAAAGAGTTGATAAATTTGGAAACTGATTTTTATATAGCAGAAATTGATAATATTAGGTTAGATGTTTTTTTATCAAAAAAATATGTAGACAAATCTAGATCTAATATACAAAGGCTAATAAAAGAAAAAAATGTAACTGTAAATGGAAAACATGAAAAAAAGAATTACATAATAAAAACTGGGGATAAAATAAAAATAGAATTTCCAGAACCTAAAAAACTAGAAGTAAAAGCAGAAGACTTAGATATTGATATAGTTTATGAAGACGATGACCTTGCTGTTATTAATAAGCAAAGAAATTTAGTTGTACATCCAGCACCAGGCAATCGAGAAGGTACCTTAGTTAATGGACTATTGTACGAATTAGACAACTTATCTTCAATTAATGGAATAATTAGGCCGGGAATTGTTCATAGAATAGACAAAGATACTACCGGCTTATTGATAGTTGCTAAGAATAATTTTTCTCATATTGAATTAAGTAAAGAAATAAAAAAATACAAGACTAAAAGAGAGTACACAGCACTAGTTCATGGAATTTTACCGGAAAACAAAGGTGAAATTGACTTGCCTATAGGAAGAGATCCAAAAAACAGAAAAAAGATGGCAGTAGTGGGTAATAATGGTAAAAAAGCTATAACCTACTTTGAAGTTATTAAAAGATTCGACAAATACACTTACATTAAGCTTAAGCTTGAAACAGGAAGAACTCATCAAATAAGAGTACATATGTCCCATATAAATCATCCAATAGTAGGAGATCCTACGTATGGATACAAGAAAAATGAATTTAACATAGATGTCCAGCTTCTCCATGCAAAAACTATTGGTTTTAGCCATCCAAAAACAAAAGAGTACATGGAATTTTCAAAAGAAGAACCGGAAGATTTTAAAAAAATATTAGATTTTTTAAATAGGAGGACCTTATGAAAACTAAAGCAATAATATTAGACGACAAATCGATAGAAAGAGCTTTAAAAAGAATTTCACACGAAATCATAGAAAAAAATAAAGGTGTAGAAGGTATAGTATTAATAGGCATAAAAACAAGAGGAGTTCCATTAGCAAATAGAATTAAGAAAAACATAAGAGATATTGAGAATATAGATATACCAACCTATGAACTTGATATAACAAATTATAGAGATGATATAACTTTTAAAGATAAAATAAACGTTAAAGACTTCGATTATGACGTTAGAAATAAGATTGTTATATTAGTTGACGATGTATTATATACTGGAAGAACTGTAAGGGCAGCTTTAGATGCTTTAGTTGATCGAGGTCGACCTAAAAAAGTAGAATTAGCAGTTTTGGTAGATAGAGGTCATAGAGAACTACCTATCAGAGCGGACTTTGTTGGTAAAAATGTACCAACTTCAAATAATGAAAGAGTCTCAGTTATGCTTCAAGAATTAGACGATATGGATATGGTTATTATTAGAGAATAAATGAAAATCATTTATTCTCTTTTGGTTTAACTGGATCAATATACATAGTATAATATTTGTTGAAAATTACAAAGCCTGGTTCAGTATTTTTAGGCTTTTTAATATGTTTTACTTCTGTGTAGTTTACAGGAACTTTAGAAGAACTTCGAGCATTACTATAGTAAGCAGCATATGAAGCAGCTTCTTCAAGAGTAGAATCAGGAACCTCTTTACCTTCAGTTACAATAACTACATGTGATCCAGGGATGTTTTTAGTATGTAACCAAATATCTTCTTTTGAAGCTAAAGTAAATGTAATGTAATCATTCTGCTTATTATTCTTGCCAATATATATATAGAACCCATCTTTAGATTTATACTTATAAGGTTTTGACTTAGGGTTTTTCTTTTTCCCTGAACTTTTTCTTTTTATATAACCTGTGTTTGATAATTCTTCTTTGATTTCATTAACAGCATCAAAATCTTCACAATTATTAATCATGTATTGAAGATTATATAAATAATCTAATTTTTGTTTAGTAATTTTAATTTGATTTTTTATCTTCTTCTGAGCTTTTTTTAACTTCTCGTACTTTTTATAATATTTTTGAGCATTTTGGGATAAAGTCAATCTTTCATCTAAAGGAATTTCAATAAGATTATTGTTATCATAATAGTTTTTTACCTTTATAGTTTTTTCATACTTAGTAATTGTACTCATGTAAGCAATTATAAGATCACCGTAAACCTTATACTTATCTCTATCTTTTGAATTTTCGTATTCATCTTTTAAAATTAATAATTTTTTTTGATTTTTCTCTATATTCTTATCAACAACTTTTTTTAGGTGATGTATTTTTTGCTGCATCCTTTGATACTTATCTTTGTAATAGAAAAATTCTTCTAATAATTTACTTACAGATGAATATTCACTCGTTTCATATTGATTATAAATCTTCAAATCAAAACAATGGAAATCTATATATTCATTGTTATTCTTATATATCAACCATTTATAGTCATTTTTACTTGACTGTTCTAATAGACCTGAAAAAGCATTATATATTTTCTCATAGGAAGGAGGATCTATTTCACCTATTTTAATATTTTCATCATTAAAAGATCTTGCACATAGTTCTCTTGATAATTTTGGACCAAAACCAGTAAAATTATTAAGAAAGAAATTATATAGTTTTTTTCCTTCATTTTCATTCTTAAGTAATTCAATAAACTGTGTTTCAGTAACTGTAGCAGGATTAATTTCAGAGCCAGTACCTGGATATTTATATTTTACACCAGGATAAATCACCCTATTTAGATTTTTATTTTCACCAATTTTATATATAGAGTCAATTATATTCCCCTCACTTAATAATAATGCATTACTGTGTTTTCCCATTATTTCTACAATAAGAGTTTTAATGCTTTTAGTTCTGAACTCATCATAAGCTTCAAAATCTATTTCTAAAACTCTATCGTTATTTATCTGTTTTATATCTTTGATAATGCTGTTATTCAAATACTTTCTTAATAACATACAAAAATTTAACGGTTCATAAGGATTTATTTTACTCTCTTCAGTAAGATTAATCCTAGGATAATTGTTATTGACAGAAATCAACAAAGAGTAATTTTCCCTGTTACTCCTAATGTTAAATATTAATTCATCAGTTTCTGGTTGATATATTTTATTAACTTTACCGCCTAATATTTTACCTTTTAGTTCATGAACAATACTATTTAATACAAAACCATCTAGTGCCATAAAAAACCTCCATATCTTGCCTGTTTGTGTGAAGTATAGTATAACATTAATATTTAATAAAATAAAGTAAAAACCTTACTCAAACAATTGATAAATAAAAGATATAATGATATTATAAATGAATAGATAAAAAGGAGGAAATATGAGCGAAATTATAAGTATGACCGGCTTTGGTAAAGGCGAGTATAGCGACGATAGATACAAATTTACAGTAGAAATAAAGACTGTTAATAATAGATACAACGATATTCATTCAAGAATGCCAAGACATTTAAGATTTTTAGAAGAAAAAATTAGAAAACGCATTAATGAATTTGTAAATAGAGGTAGGATTGATATATCTATAAATATGGATATAATTGAAGGAACAGATATTAATGTAAGTCCCAATATAGAATTAGCTTTAAAATATAAAAAAGCAATAATAGAACTATCTAAGGCTTTAGAAATTGAAGAAGACCTTAATTTGAAGGATTATATTTCTTTAAATGATGTTATTGAAATACAAAACGAAGAAATAGATGAAGAACAAATTTGGAATTGTTTAGAAACAGCTCTAGATGAAGCATTAGTAAATTTAAATAATATGAGATATAAAGAAGGTAAAGAACTAGCAGAAGATATTAAAAAAAATATCTTATTTATTGAAAAAGAAATAAACAAGATACTAAATGATTCTGAAAACGTAGTTGAAAACTATAAACTTAAATTAGAAAAAAGAATAAAAGATGTTTTAAATGATGAATACTCTATTGACAATACAAGATTATATAATGAATTAGCAATCTATGCTGACAAAGTTGATATAAACGAAGAAATAGTAAGATTAAAAAGCCACTTAAAACAAATGAGAGATACAATTGAAAAAGGTGGAATAATTGGTAGAAAGCTTGATTTTATTCTTCAAGAAGCAAATAGAGAAATAAACACGATTGGATCTAAAACTCAGGAGTTAAATATAACAAAACAAACTATAGAAATTAAAAATTTGATTGAAAAAATCAGAGAACAGGCGCAAAATATAGAGTAAGGAGATAAAAATATGTCGATGATAAACATAGGTTTTGGAAACATAGTTGCAACAAATAGAGTTATAGCTGTAGTGAGTCCTGAATCAGCTCCTATTAAAAGATTGATAACTGATGCAAGGGAAGAAGGAAAGCTGGTGGATGCCACCTATGGTAGAAAAACTAGAGCTGTAGTTATAATGGATAGTAATCATGTAATATTATCAGCTATTCAATCAGAAACAATATCTCAAAGATTTAATAATAAAGACGAAATAGAAAGGGCTAGCAAATGAAGAAAGAAGGACTTGTAATTGTAATATCAGGACCATCTGGAGCAGGCAAAGGAACCATATGCAAAGAATTAGTAAAAAGAAATAAAAACCTTTCAATTTCAGTATCAGCCACGACAAGACCTCCCCGTAAAAATGAAGTAGAAGGAAAAAATTATTATTTTTATTCTGAAAAAGAATTTAAAGAAAAAATAATTGAAAATGACTTTCTTGAATATGCTCAAGTATATGGTAATTATTATGGGACACCAAAATCAAAGGTAATAGATGAAATTAATAATGGAAAAGATGTGATTTTGGAAATAGATATTCAAGGAGCCCTTCAAATAAAAGAAAGCTATAAAGAAGGAATCTTTATTTTTATTATGCCACCCTCAATGGAAGAACTTAAAAATAGGATTACTTCAAGAGGAACTGACAGCAGAGAAGTTATATTAAAAAGAATGGAATGTGCTTACAACGAATTAAACTATGCATTTAAGTATGATTATGTTATAATAAATGATGATTTGGATGAAGCTGTAAAAGTTATAGATAGCATAGTTGTAGCTGAAAAGCATAAAGCTATAAGAAAAAAAGATTTAATAAATAAAATAAAGGAGGAATAATATGATAGAACCTTCAATAGATCATTTATTAGAAAAAGTTGAAAGTAGATATATGTTAGTAACGATAATATCAAAAAGAGCAAGGGAAATAGTAGCTGGTGACGATATAATGGTGGAAACCGAAGATAAAAAACCCATAAACATAGCTATACAGGAATTTGATGAAGGAAAAATAGTATATAGTACAAAATAACTTTTAAAGCTTGATAGCTATCAAGCTTTATATTTGTTTGGAAGTGTATAAATGTTTTGTGAAGTGATAGTAGAAAAGACAAGTAGAAATATTGATAAGAAATTTACCTATAAAATAAAAGATTCTCAATTAAACAAGATTAAACCTGGAACAAGAGTAGAAGTTGATTTTAATGGTAAAACAACTGAAGCTATTGTAATAAATACTATGAATGAATCTGATATATCAGGCTCTAAAATGAAATATATCAGAGAAGTAAAGGATGAATATCCTATAATATCAAAAAACTCATTGAAAATTATTGAATGGATGAGAGATTACTACGTATGCAGATATATTGATGCATTGAAGCTATTCTATCCACCTAGTAATAATTTCGATATTCAATACTACTTTAAATTAAAGGAAAGGGAAGGAAATTTTACTGGTAATGAAAAAAAGATTATTGATTTGTTAAATAGTGGTGATGAAACCTTTGGTTCTTTATATAATAAATTTGAAGGATTTGAATTTACCAAAGAGCTCTATAATTTATTAAATAATGGCAATATAGAAGGATATACAAGAGAACTTTCAGGAAGAAAAAGTATAAAGAAATTAGTGAGGCTGGAAGTTAAAAAAAACAAGATAGAAGAATATGATTTAAGACCTAATGCTTATAAACAGGCTGATATAATAAGTCGTTTTATAACAACTAATAAAAACAATATAGAATTAAAAATTTTGTTAAAAGAATCTAAAAGCAATTTAAATTCAGTAAAGTCATTGATAGATAAAGGAATTTTAAGTATAGAAGAAGTTGAAAAAAATAAAAAAATTGGTAATAAAAGTAAGATATTAGATAGCGATATATCCTTAAACAAAGAACAAACAGAGGCATTAAAGAGTATATTTAAAAGCGGCAATAGAGCTCATTTAATACACGGGGTAACCGGTAGTGGTAAAACAGAAATTTACATTAACGTTATTAAGGAGTATATTAAAGTTAACAAAAAAATAATTATGTTATTCCCTGAAATATCTTTAACAAACCATATGATAAATAGATTTAAAAAACGATTTGGTAATAGAATTGCAGTTATTCACAGCAGAATGAGTTCTAGAGATAAAGCAGAGGAATGGCTTAAAATTAATAATGGATTGGCGGATTTAATAATTGGTGCAAGATCAGCACTTTTTACACCAGTGAAAAATTTAGGTGCAGTAATAATTGATGAAGAACATGATGATTCTTATAATTCTTCTATTACTCCTAAGTATAAAACTATTGAAGTGGCTAAACAAATTTCTAGAGTAAGTGGTTGTAAACTTATACTTGGTTCAGCAACACCTTCAGTTGAAACATATTACGGGAATTTTAAAAAGCATTACAATTTAATAGAAATAAAAAATAGAGTTAACGATTATAAATTACCTACAATTGAAGTCGTAGATATGAAAAAAGAATTAGATGAAGGTAATAAAAGTATTTTTAGCAAAAAACTTTATAATGAAATAAAAAGCACTTTAGAAAAAAATGAACAGGTAATATTATTTCTAAATAAAAGAGGCTATTCTTCTTTTGTTTCTTGCAGAAAGTGCAGTTATGTAGTAAAATGCGACAGTTGCGATGTTTCAATGACGTATCACTCAAGTATAGGGAAATTAGTATGTCATTATTGTGGGAAAACAAAAAATGTTCCAAAAGTCTGTCCAGAATGCAGTAGCAAATATATAAAAACTTTTGGTATTGGAACTCAAAAAATTGAAAGTATTGCAAAAAAAATGTTTGTTAATAAAAATATTGATAGGATGGATTTTGACACAGTTACAAAAAAAGGAGCCCAGGAGAAAATATATAAAAATCTCGCACAGGGAAAAACTGATATTTTAGTTGGAACACAAATGCT
>Ga0102926_1001422_pt1 | contig 14118 bp, 16 predicted proteins | sample SalPonR1_A_D2_MG_FD_78173 | JGI IMG/M metagenome (GOLD analysis project Ga0102926, IMG submission 78173) | Salt pond soil microbial communities from South San Francisco under conditions of wetland restoration - Salt Pond MetaG R1_A_D2_MG | ecosystem: Environmental > Aquatic > Marine > Intertidal...
TATAGCATCAACAGGACACTCAGGTTCGCAAGCTCCACAGCTTATACATGAATCATTAATTACATATGCCATCTAGTACACCTCCTTTTACAATATTTCACAATAAATATTTTAACATTTTTTTTTGAATTATTAAAGAACTTTTTATACAACTTTTATTTCATCAGATTCAAATATTTTAATCTCATCAAGATTTTCTTTTTCAGACTTAAATTTGACTTTAACTCTACACATAAGAGTATTAACTCCAATAACAACCCCTATACCATCTTCTGTTTTTACTCTGTTTCCTACATCCGGTAAAATTTCATTATTTTTTTGATAAGTTTCATTCTCGTAATTTAAACAACACATCAACCTACCACATATTCCAGAAATTTTTGCTGGATTTAGAGATAAGTTTTGCTCTTTTGCATTTTTTATTGACACAGGCTTAAAATCGCCCAACCAAGACGAGCAACACATTCTACGTCCACAAGGACCCAAACCGCCAATCATTTTAGCTTCGTCTCTGACGCCTATCTGTCTAAGCTCTATTCTAGTTCTAAATATTCCTGCTAAATCTTTAACAAGCTCTCTAAAATCTATCCTACCATCAGCTGTAAAGTAGAAAATTATCTTATTATTATCAAAAGTATACTCCACATCAACAAGTTTCATTTCCAGTCCATGCTTTTCTATTTTTTCTAAACAAATGCCAAAAGCTTCATTTTCTTTTATTTTATTTTCTTTATTTTTATCTTTATCATCCTCTGTAGCTATTCTAAGAACCTTTTTTAAAGGCTGATACACTTCATCTTCAGATACTAACTTAGGTCCTACTACCACCTGGCCAAACTCTATTCCTCTAGCAGTTTCAAGTATTACATTATCGCCATCTTTTATAAGTTTGCCATCAGGATCAAAATAGTATATCTTTCCCGCATCCTTAAATCTTACTCCTACTACTTTTATCATCTATTTTAAACCTCCTGTATTTTCAAAAGCATATTATCTATAATTAGGTTGTAATTTACATTCTTATTAAAGTCATCATAAGTTTTTTGTATGACATCATAAATTTCTGCTAATCTAATTGAATTCTTTCCTCTACTGTGTCTCTTTAAAATTTCTATCTTATCACTGTTAACAATCATACCACTAATATTTTCTTTTTCAAATAATATATCCCTAAACCAAACTATAAGTATATCGAAAATTTCATCTATATTGTCTTTTCTGTCCTTAAAATATTTTTCGTACTCGAATATCTCGCTTTTTCCATTTTCAAAAATCTTATCTACTATATCTACTATTTCATCCCTATATATTAAAGTTTTGTCTTCGCCCTTGAAAATCTTCAAGGCTTTATATACATTCCCTTTAGAGTATCCTGCCAGTAATTGAGCTTTTTCTTTTTCTATTTTATATTCTTCTATAAGAATTTTTTCTACTTCTTTGTGCCCCAACATATCAAAGTTTATGATTTGACATCTTGAAACTATAGTATCTAAAAGTAAATCTCTGTTGACTGCAATCATTATTATTATCGTGTCTTCCGGGGGCTCTTCTAAAGTTTTCAAAAAAGTATTTGCAGCTTGCAAAGTCATTTTATGGCTATCATCTATTATATATATTTTCTTTTTTGATTCATAGGGCTTCATATATATACTGGTTTGAAGCTCATCAATATCCTTTCTCTTTATACTATTCTCATCTAATTTAAGAATATGTATATCTGGATGACTATCTGCATTAACTTTTTTACAAGAAGAACATATTTCACAGGGTTTTTCATCTGAATTTTGGCATAAAATTAGTTGGGCAAACACCTTTGCTACTTCCAACTTTCCAATGTTTTTTGGACCTTCAAATATATACCCATGTGTAAGATTATCTTTTTTTATAGAATTAGTCAAATAATCCTTTACTCTATCCTGTCCTACGACACTATCAAACTGCATAAAAAAACTCCCACTATAATTTTATAAAATCATCAACCTCAACTATAAATACTGTAGCTCCACCTATTTTAACGTTTATTGTTCTAGATACAAAACCGCTAGAACTTGTATATGCATTTGGTACTGCTGCAGTTGTAATTTTTTCTCTAGTTTTGCATACTTCCTTGATAATTTCTAAAACTCCGTCAACTTTTTCTTTCTCCACACCAATCAATAGTGTGGTATTTCCAGAACTTAAAAAACCTCCAGTAGAAGCTAATTTTGTAAGCATATAATTCTTTTGCCTTAATTTTTTCACTAATTTATGTGAATCTTCATCTTGTATAACAGCTATTACTAATTTCATTATTACTATCTCTCCAATATATTATTTATTAAAACTTTTACATCATCATATATTTCTTCCTTAGGTCTATCTGCATTTACTTTAGATATCTCTGGAAATATTTCTATAATTTTTTTATATCCCTGGTATACTTCACGGTGAAAATTGATATCTTCTATTTCTAACCTATCTAAATTCCCGTCATTTTCCTTTCTCATAAGAGCTTTTTTAGGATCGATATCTAGGAATATTACAAGGTCTGGATACACACCTTGTATGGCAAACTCATTAAAATACTTTACTACATCTATACCGAGCTTTCTTCCTATTCCCTGATATACAATACTACTGTAATAAAACCTTTCACAGATTAAATCTTTTCCTGATTCTATAGTAGGTCTTATTTTTTCGCTAACGTGCTGAGCTCTAGAAGCCGCATAAAGCAAGGCTTCTGCCTCGTTTCCCATTTCTTCGTTACCTACATCTAAAATAATATCTCTGATTTTCTCACCAATATTTGTTCCTCCCGGTTCTCTTGAAAACTCTATTTTATGTCCTTTTACCCTTAAATATTCAGCCATAAAACTTGCCAAACTACTTTTACCAGAACCATCTGGTCCTTCCAATACAATAAATAACCCTCTCTCCAAATCAGTCATCCTTTCCCTTAAGTATGGATATGCAATTTTCTTCTATACCTAAAACTTCTATATTTTCTCTTATTAATTTTTTTAAATACTTTATATGTTCTTTAGTTATTACTTCTCCAGGACATATTATAGGTATACCTGGAGGATATGGTATTATAAAATCACCGCTTATTCTATCCTTGCAATCTTCTATATCTATTTTATTTTTTTCAGAATAAAAAGCCTTTCTCAAAGAAACTTCTTTTTGTGGTTCGTACACCTTAAATTCTAATGAATGATACCCTTTTGCTTTTTTAAGAGAAGACATCTCATTAACTGAATTAAAAATATATCTAATATCTTCCAGAGTATCACAAGGACTTAAATATGCCAAATCATAGACTATATCCCAAAGCTCTATATAAATATTATAATGTTCTCTCAATATTTTTTCGGTTTCTGACCCTGTAAAACCTTTTTTATATAAACTTATAAGCAGTTTGCATTCATCATATCTGCACTTAAAAGTATCTTCTATTTTTTCTTTACTTATAAAAAAATCTTCTTTACCTTTTTTAAGAAATCTAACTTCTTCCAATATGCTATCTAAATTTTCCATGCCATTTTCTATCATATAATCCAAGGACTTATCTACTGATGCCATAAGTATATAGCTTGGGCTGGAACTTTGAAGCATTTTTAAAAAAGATTCAAGCTTCACTAAATCTACTCTATGGCTGCACACGTGCAAAGCTGAAGTTTGGGTAAAAGCAGGCAAAGTTTTATGTAAGCTCTGTACAACTATATCAGCACCTAAATCTTCTGCTCCTTTAGGAAGTTCTTTTGAAAACTTCAGGTGTGCCCCATGGGCCTCATCTACTATTAAAAGAGCATTATTTTCGTGAGTAATATCTGCTATTCTTTCTATATCACTGCATATTCCATAATACGTTGGGTATGTTAGTACTACTAATTTCGCCCTAGACTTTCTGATAACATTTTTGAATTTTTCTACATCGATAGGTCCTTTTATGTAAAGTTCTTTACTGTAATCAGTCCAAATATATTCCGGATGTAGATCTCCCAATATTACAGAATTATATACAGCTTTATGACTATCCCTTTGGATTATAATTTTATCCTTAGGCATACTCTGGGAAAGTATAGCCGATTGCAATCCTACTGTAGAACCATTGATTAAAATATAGCTTTTTTTAGTATTGTAAACATTACTTAATCTCTTCTGCAAATTTTTTATTATTGTTTTTGGATTATGAAGATTATCTGTTCCTTCAACTTCTGTAAAATCTATACTAACTAAATTTTCTCCAAACTCTCCTAAAGCTTCTTTCTTTCCTTTATGGCCGGGCATATGGTACCTATATTTATCTTTTTGAGCTATTTCTAATAATTCTTTATAGAATTCCAAACTATTCACCTCAGGAATTAAGTTTTTTCTCCAGTATTCTATTAATCCTTTCATTAGGATTAAATATAAACCTATACTTATTATCACCTTTATAATACTCACAAAATTTGGTCGTTTCCCTAGGCTCACCATATATAAAATAATAGGTGTTTGAAAGCGAAGTATCTACATCGAGTTCCGAAGCACTCTCGTATTTTATTATGTCCTTAATAGGAACTTCTAAAATAATATGCTCTTTTTTCCCAAATTTTCTCCCAAACCCCAAACAATCTTCTGTAAGCAAATATATATATACTGAAACAATTCTTTCAACTACCAAGTATATTGTTACACCGAAAACAACTAAAAGCAATACAGATATTAAATTTTTCATGTTATCTAAATTGTTCGTAAGGGTTATCAGAATATTTAAAAATACAATAAGAACAATCCCTGAAATAATCATAAATGCAAGAGATTTTCTTCTTTTTCTTAAAACCTGAACAACAGCCTTTGTTCTATCCAAAATTCTGCCTCCTATTTGTATCTGTCAAAATAATCGTCTGTACTTTTACTGTAAATTTTTCTCTTCTGTTTTATTTTTTTATTTCTCTTCTTTACTACTTCTTTATTTGTATGAATTGTTTCTACCCAAAGAATCAGCATAAATGCTGATACAATAAAAACATATATCCCTAAAACTATATAACTTAACATATCTCATCATCTACCTAAATTATTATATCATATTATACATTATTACAATTAGTATATAAAGTATTTTCTACTTTACCCTTCCCTCAACCTCTGATTTTATACTGTCATTTTCTTTCTTTTCTATCAGCGCGGCAAATATTACCGCGCAAATTATTAGTACACTTCCGATAACATGGTAAATCAAAAGTACTTCACCTAACAAAAATACTCCCACTAATAATGAGGTTACAGGCTCAAAAGTACTTAATATAGCAGCTGTTACCGTGTTTATAAGCTCCAATCCTTTTTTAAAACCTATCATTCCCATTAAAGAAAACACTGCTAATATAATAATATACGAATATCCAGTTAAAGTAATATCTAAACTAAAATTTCCAGTTATTAAACTAGCTATAAAAAAGAAAAACACATTTAGAAAAGAAACATAAAAAACAAGTTCTATAGAATTAATCTTTTTAAGATTTCCACTTCCAACTACCAAAATATAATAAGCATATAAAACCCCAGAAATAAAAGCTAAGACGAACCCTAACAATGTTATATTTCCTGCGCTTCTATATCCTACTATAAAATATATCCCTACAAAAGCAGTAATCAGTACCAAAACTTTTAAAAAATTTATTCTTTCATTATAAAAAACTACTCCACCTACCATTACAATTAAAGGATATACAAAATGTATAGACGTTGCTATACCTGTAGGCATAAAGCTATAAGACAATACAAGAATATAAAGCATAGAGCCATACCCTATTAAACTAATAACAAATATATTTTTCTTATCTTTTTTGCTTGCCTTAAAAATAATCCCTTTCTTTTTAATATATACATATAAAAATAGAGTAGCAAAGATACATCTTCCTAATATAAATGTCATTTCATTAAACCCATTTAAAAATGCCTTCTTGGCAAAAAAAGGTATAAACCCAAATATAATGGCTGCCCCTATAATATAAAAAATCCCTTTTATTTTGTCCATATCATCCTACCTATTTAAAAGATTCTCGTTTTTTACATTTCTTAGCTGTGCAAATCCCAATATTTCCTTTACTATATTAACTTCTTTTTCATTCTCTCCTTCTAATGATTCATTATTTTCTATTTTTATCAATATCCTATCTAAAGTCTTGTAATCTATGCCTAAAGCATATTCATCATCTATTCCAGGAGCAATATCCGGCGTCGGCTTTTTCTTTAGAATTTTTTCTGGTATTTCTAAATACTCTCCTAGTTTTTGAACCTGGGTTTTATATAAATGAAGTATCGGATCCATATCGCTGGATTCATCTCCCCATTTTACATAAAATCCTGTTTTCATTTCCGTTTTATTTGTAGCTCCAACTATACCATAACCTCTTTTTTCCCCCTCTAGATATAGATAAGACATTCTCAATCTATGCTTAACTCTATAATAAGCTAAATTCTTTCTATTTTCATCTCCGCCAGAATTTTTTAAATCTTTTATATATGGACTTTCAACGTTTTCCCATTGTTTTTTAGCATATCTTTCCTGATATTTTCTAGGAATAATCTTTGCAGGTGGTTTCATTTTATATACATCCATTTTTCTAAGAACTGGTGATATATCTACCACCTTATACTTTATACCAAGATATTCACAAACCATTTTTGAATCTTTTAAAGTATCTTTATATGAATCTCTTTCAGGCATCAAAAGTCCGAATACTCTATTTTGTCCTAAAGCCTCTACCAGAAGTTTTGCAGTTACTGTCGAATCTATGCCTCCACTTATTCCTATTATAACTCCCAAATATTTATATTTTTTAAATTCGCTTTTTATGAATTTTACTATTTCTTTTCTAATTTCTTCCACTTGTGTTATCCTCCTAAAAGTTAATGAAATTTTCTATGGTAATACCTTCCTAATATTAACATTTATTAATTAAAAATCAAATTAAATAAATGTTATTTATCTTGAAAAGAAAATCTTACTATTATATACTTTACTATATTATAACAAAAGGAAGAAATAATGAAAAACATAAATAGTATAAACAAAAAAGACCTATTAAAATTTATAATAATTTCCTTATCCGGACTTATTATTTTCACAGCTAAGATTATTCCAGGATCTGATAAAACGATACTTCTATTCATAATCAATGGATTTCAAGATTTAGTTTCTGAATACTTTGCCTATATTACTATGATTTTTACATTTTTTGCTGCATTTTTCAGCATAATAGTTAAATTTTGGAAAAAATCAAGTATAAGCAATTATGAATTTATGAAAAGAAACTTTAATATAAGCTATACTCAGCTTTTTATTAGGATTTCTGCTTTTTCACTTTCACTGCTGTACGTCTTCAGAAAAACAATCCCCCTTGAAACTATAAACCAATCCAGCGGTGAGTTAGTAGAAATGTGTGGAAGTATTATTGTTTTTATAATTGGAGCAAATATGTTTTTGCCTTTGCTCAGCGATTTCGGATTAGCTGAATTTTTAGAAGTACTTTTAACTAAAATTATAAAACCTCTTTTTAAAGTTCCTGCCTATGCTGTTATGAGTATAATCACGGCATTTTTTGTAGGTTCCACTATGAGTATGTTTCTTACAGGAACCCATCTTGAAAAAGGCATATATAACAAGCAAGAATCCTTAAAGATAATGACAGCTTTAGCTGTCCCGTCTATACCTACCTGCTTGCTTTTTTGGGCTCTTTTTGGTGATGCCGCATACTTTGGCACCTACTATTTAATGGTTGTATTAGTTTTCTTTACTGTGGCTTTAATATTAGTACGCATTCCTCCTCTCTCTACTAAAACCAAAGATTACCTAGTTCCAAAAAAAACAGAGGAGTTCGAAAAAGGAAACATTTTTATAAGAGCACTAACTAAAGCTTCAAATAAAGCAAAAGTAGCTAAATACAAACCCTCTAAAAATATAAAATCTGTACTCAGTATTTTACTGTCTTTTATACCTTTTCTAATAGCCTTAGGCACTTTTTCTGTATATATTATAAATAATTTCTCTATAATAGATACACTTTCTTATCCTTTTGCTCTTTATTTAAAACTTTTTGGTATAGAAGAATACATTCAAGCTGCACCTACATTTATTCTAAACTTTGTAGATCTTGCAATGCCTGCCATAGTCCTCAAACATATACCATCTTTAGAAACCAAAATAATTATGGGCACAATTTCCATAAACATCATATTATTTATAGCTTCCCTACTTATCATTACATCTTTTAAAAACCTTACAAACATAAAGGAACTAATCAGTATTATGTTTATAAGGATAATACTACTAGTTCCTATTGCCGTACTTTGGTCAAAGATAATTTTATAAGAAATATGGTTTTAAATTTTTTTCTTATTTATTTTTTGCAAATGAAAGTATTACACCTAATGCTATTGATAACATAGCAGCTACCACTATTCTGTACTCCACTGGAAGCATAAAGGTGATGGTATGTGCCGGTATCCAAAATAGAGGAATGGTTTTGATAAGGGTAAATTTTACAAAACTATTCCAATCTGCCTTCGCTAACACCATGTCTAGAGTAGGTTTTTTTACTTTATCTACAAATATTAAGTCTATATATGTATCAGTTATCTTGTGAAAACCCATAAAAACCGGTCCAAAAGATAAGTTCATCAAAGAAGCTGTAAAAAATGCAAAAGCTAAATTTGATCCTTTACCTGGTAAATAACCTGCTTCTATACTTCCCATTACACCTTTAGAATACAACGAAAACATTAATGTTATTAAAACTCCAATTAATCCCCATATTATAATTTTCCATTTTAGTCCCTTTGGTTTTTCCCAATCTCCTTTAGATATTCTAATAGAAGCCATCTCACCCATTGTAGCTAATATCCCGAACTTAATGAACCCTCCTAAATAAGGATAAGAACTAGTCTGTTTTAAAAATAACTCCTTTGTCCAAGGGGAAATAATATAAAAAATTACCAACCCTAATATTCCCAACCAAATTAAATCTCCTCTTTTCATAAAAACTCCTTATGTTTTTTCTTATATGAACTATTTCATATAAATTAATCTATCTTGCAGGATTTTATAAGCATTAGATTATAAAATCCTTTTTTAAAAACTCATATCCAAATTTATTATATCAATTTTATTGTAATAAATATATGGTTATATCCATATAGAATTAAAAAATCATAATTCTCTACAATTCCTGAAGTATATATAAAAAAGCAATTCTAAAAAATAGAATTGCTTTTGTTTAAATGATTTCTGTAAGTAACTTAGTTTAATACCCTTCTTTAATAATTAACTAAATCACTATTTTTAATGTCTGTTATAAACATATGTCCCGGACCGTGAGTTATAGCAAATGGAATCTTACTTTTTTTAATTGCATTTTGAGGTGTTACACCACAAGCCCAAAACACTGGCACCTCATCTTTTTCAATTCCTGCAAATTCTCCATAATCCGGATTACTAATATCCGTAATACCTATCTCTTCTGGATTTCCAATGTGAACTGGTGACCCGTGAACACTTGAGAACCTAGAAGTTATCATTACAGCTTTAGTAATATCCTTAGATTTTATAGGTCTCATTGAAACTACCATATTACCATTAAAAACTCCACTACCTTTAAGTTTGATATTTGTATCATACATTGCAACATTTTTCTTTTTTACAATGTGAGGTATCTCAATTTTTTCTTTAAGTAATTCTGATTCAAATGTAAAGCTACATCCTATAATAAAGGAAACCAAATCATCTTTGTAGTAACTTTCAGCACTAGAAATATTTTCTTCTAATTTCCCATCTAAATAAATATTATAATTCCCTATATCTGTATAGATATTAGACTCTTTTGCAACTGGATCCAAGTTCTTATCTCCAGGTTCTGATACATATAGCAAGGGACATGGTTTCGGATTCCTATATGCAAAACGAAGAAAATCATATGCAAATTCTTTTGGTAAAATAACTAAATTACCTTGGGCATAACCAGGCGCTATCCCAGATGTTGGCTTTTTAAAATCTTTATTTCTTATCAATAACCGCATCTCTTCCGGTGTTTTTTTAAAATAATTCAAATTATACCTCCATTGCTTTTAAATTATAAGATTTATTATTTATTCTTATTGTATATCTTTTACATGTTTTTAACTTATGCCTATCGTATTCTATATTATTTTTCCAGCTTTCTATATTTTTATTGATACCAATCCACAATTTTACAGCTTCTTCTGAGTCTATTGCTTCAAACTTTACCGATTCTTGAGGTTTTTTTTGTGCTAAGTAAGGAAGGTCTGCCAATATTACCTGACCAATTTTTGTGTATCCACCAGTTGTTTGTCTATCAGCCATCATAACAATTGGATTTCCATTTCCTGGAACTTGAATTGTACCAAAATTAATTCCTCCTGAAATTATATCTCCATCAGTTTTATGCTCTATCGTATTCCCTGAAAACCTATAACCCATTCTATCTGAATCATTTTCTATCTTATAACTTGAATCCGTAAATGTTTTTAATCCAGATTGGGTAAACCTATTCTTTTCACTACTATATGTAAATCTTATTTTTTTGTCCGAATAAACATCTTTAATTATTGATTTATCAACACTTATCGTCTTTGAAAAAGACTCTTCAAGGTCTGGAAATTCAATTAGATCTCCTTTTAACAGTCTTCTTCCTTTATAACCACCAATTTTACCCCTCAAAAAAGTAGAGTAGCTACCTAAAACTTTCTTTATTTTAAAACCACCTTTTACCGCTAAATAGGCTAATTTTTTGTTTTGAGAAAATCCACTATCTAATATATCTCCAGCATTAATAAAGATTGTTTTATTAATTTCAATATTTTTCCCATTTATTTTAAAACTCATATCAGCACCAGTAATTGCAATCACTGCATCAGATTCAAAAAGTATTTTTTCTCCCTTTAGAGTCATTTCTATGCATGGAAAATTTTCATCATTTCCCACCAGAATGTTAGCTAACCTAAGAGATATTTGGTCCATTGCACCTGATACTGTTATTCCTTTTGATTGATAACCAAATCTCCCGAGATCTTGCATTGTTGAAAATAGTCCGTTTTCTAATATTCTAAAACTTCCCATTATTTACCTCCAAATTTTCAACTATACTTTCAAATTCACCCTTTGATATACTTCTAAATTTAATATACTGACCAGCCTCAATTAATACTGCTGGCTCCCTATAAGGATCAAATAAATTATAAGGAGTTTGTCCTATTATTTGCCAACCTCCTGGACTTTCTATTGGGTAAATACCAGTCTGAGATCCTGCAATACCAACAGAGCCAGCAGGAATACTAGTTCTTGGCTGTTTTTTTCTTGGTGTTGAAATCGAATTATCCATACCTCCTAGATAAGGAAATCCAGGTGTAAAACCAATCATATATACTAAATATTCAGGAGATGTATGTCTTTTTATTAGTTCTTCTTTTGACATATTATTAATTTTACATACATCTTCAATATCAAGACTAAAAGGTTTTTCGTAACAAACTGGTATTTCTACTACCTCTTTTTTATAAGTTTGTTCATTTAAGGGAGTAGCAACAATTTTTTTAACTTTATTATAAAAAATACGAGAATTTGTTTTAAGGCAATCAAAATTTATCAATATGTTATGATATGCTGGAATTATATCTACAATATCATCACCAATTTTTTCATTAATTACTTTAGTTAACATCCTGATTTTTTTATTTATATCCTTATTAATTTCATTAGGAAATAGTATCTCTATTGAACTGTCACTTATCAAATTAATTTTTGGAATCATATCGAACTCCTTAACCCTCAATTTTAAGACCAAGGTTTTCAAGCTTAACTTTAAGTGCTTTTACAAACTCTAAGGATTCTAAATTATCTCCATGAACACATACTGTATCTGCAAGTATTTTTACGGGATTATTGTTAACACTCATAACCTCTTTTTTATTAACCATTGTTGCTATTCTTTCAGCACAGTTTTCAGCTCCCTGAACAAAAGCACCTGGCTCACTCCTAGGCACTAATAATCCTTGGTCCGTATATCCTCTATCTGCAAAAACTTCGTTTTTAAAGTTGATATTATGTTCTAATGCAGATTTCTCTACTTCTGAATTAGGAAGCCCAAATAAAATAAGATTTTCATCTATAGATTTGACAGCTTCAACTACAGCATCTGCAAGTTTTTTATCCTTTGAAGCCATATTATAAAGTGCACCATGAGGTTTTACATGATTCAAAGTACCTCCTCTTTTTTTAACAAAAGCCATTAAAGCTCCCACTTGATAAACCATATAATTCTTAACTTCTTCTGTTGAAACATTCATTATTCTTCTCCCAAAACCCATTAAGTCAGGTAGTCCAGGATGTGCTCCTATTTTAACATTGTTAGCTATTGCCATTTCAACGGTTTTATCCATAACCATAGGATCGCCAGCATGAAATCCACAGGCAATATTTACCGATGATACATACTTTAGGATTTCGCCGTCCATTCCTACTTTGTAAGCGCCATAGCTTTCTCCTAAATCACTATTTAAATCTATTTTCATTATTATTACTCCTATTCTAGTTTGTTAAAGAGGAGCAGATAAATCTGCTCCCATATTTTTTTATATAACTCCCATTACACTCAATAAACTTCTCAACCCTAAACCTATAGCAACTAATACCACTATAAAGCCTAAAATATTTGATGCTTTTGAATTTACATGTTCCTTTAGTCTTTTCTTGTTGTTCATAATATATAGTAAAAATACTGCTATTATAGGTAGTAAAATTCCGTTTGCCACCTGAGCAAATATAATTGCACTAATAGGTTTTAATCCCAAGCCTGAAAATATTATACCTATTGCAAGTACAGTCATCCATATTATCCTGAATTTCTTATCTTTCATATCCTTTTTCCAACCTAAAGCACCTGATGTAGCATAGGCTGCAGCTAGAGGAGCTGTAACGGCTGATGAAAGACCCGCACTAAATAAACCAAAAGCAAATATATTTTTAGCCCAAGAACCTAGTAGCGGCTCAAGTTGTTGTGCCATATCCCCTGCATTTGTTATTGCTATTCCAGTTCCAAAAAATGCAGCTGATGCTGTAATTATTACGGCCATAGTTATAAGTCCACCTAAAATCATAGATACTAATATATCCGTCTTTGACTCTTTAATACCAGAAGCATCTTTCCATCTTTCTTGAACTGCAGATGCATGTAAAAATAAGTTGTATGGTACTACAGTCGTTCCTATTAAAGCTATTACAATTAATAAAGAACCTTCAGGTACTGATGGTATTAATCCTTGTGCTATAAGAGACAAATCTGGTCTTACTATTATTGCTGTTGTTATAAATATCAAACTCATCGCAACTACTAGGCCAACTAAGAATTTTTCAACTAATTTATAACTACCTGTATACAAGAGAATGAATGCTCCAATTCCCATCAAAGGTCCCCAAATATTCATAGAAATACCGGTTACAGCTTGTAATCCCAATGCTCCACCGAGAATATTACCAGTTTCATAAGCTGCACAACCTATACCTATAGCAGATACTACTAAAAATATACTTATCATCTTAGCAACTGGATTTTCAAATTGTTCCCTTAAAGCTTCACCTAAACCCTTACGAGTAACTATTCCTAATCTTGCCGCCATCTCTTGAAGAATAATAGTAGCAAACACTGAAAATACCATTGCCCATATTAATGCATATCCATAGTTTGCTCCTGCAATAGATGCAGTAGTTACAGTTCCTGGACCTATAAATGCCGCTGTTACTATTGCAGCAGGTCCCATTGTTTTCAATTTCTTTAATATTCCTCCTGATTTCTCCTCTTCCTTTGGTTTAACCTCAATCTTTTCCTTAGTACTCATTTAATACCTCCATATAATGTATTTGTCTTAATATAGTTGCAAAACTTATGCCACAAAAAAAAACAGCCTATACCTGACTTCCAGGTATAGGCTGTTTGATATCGCACAATTTTCAAGTTCAAATTCGCACTAATGTGCGAAAGCAAACATTACAAATTATATTTTTCTATTCTTCTCATTAAAGAATATCTTGATATATTAAGTTTTTCACTAGCTTTAGTTATGTTATTACTTGATTCTTCA
>Ga0102926_1001425_pt1 | contig 14107 bp, 14 predicted proteins | sample SalPonR1_A_D2_MG_FD_78173 | JGI IMG/M metagenome (GOLD analysis project Ga0102926, IMG submission 78173) | Salt pond soil microbial communities from South San Francisco under conditions of wetland restoration - Salt Pond MetaG R1_A_D2_MG | ecosystem: Environmental > Aquatic > Marine > Intertidal...
CGTTAAACTTAATTTAAAGCGTGCCACTGCTGTCCTTAGCAAAAAAATTTCGCGAGTTACATAATAAAAGAAGATTAGTAAATTACTAGTCTTTTTTTATTTATAAAAAATAGAAAATTTCTAAAAATTAAAATTAATTTTAACTAAAACAATCTCTTTTTATAACAAAAAAGACCGTTGATAACACAACGGTCTTGCAACAAGTAATTATAATTTCTGAAGGCATCTCTTCTTTTAATCGCTAAAATATTTTTTCTCCAATGCGGCCACACTTCTATCAATCTCTCCCCACTGATGTTTATCCTGAATACCAATAGAAACGAAAACTCCTAGATGATATAAATCCTCAAATACTTCAGTAGAAGTAGTCTCCCACTTTTTCATTTTATCAATCATCACAAAAATACGCATCATTACATCTCGCCATTTTTCCTCCTGATCATATAGACCCAAAAAGAGTTGTTTTTTTCTTTCTGGATTTGAATTAGTAAATTCTCGACGTATCTCTTCCCTTCTAGAATTTTTTAAATTTGCTGTTACCTTTGCCAATTTTTCTTGGATTGAAATATTTTTACTAGAATCAGACATTTCCGCCTCCTTTGCTCTTATTAAGCTTTTTTAAATTATTTTTCAACTCAAATCTGTTTTTTGTTTATATCTTAGAATCCTTTTTTCTAAAGTTTGAGAATAAATAAAAAAACTAAAAAAATTAATGATATACAAAAATGTTATAAAATCAATAATAAAACAACTTATAATCTCTAAAACACTTAATAAAAATGCAAAACCAATAAGCACCAAAGGAAAATATACTAGAAAAATTTGCGGAGTAATATGTGTCCGGTGATCGGAATGAAACACGAAATTATATTTAACAATTTGTTTTTCCCAAGTATGATAAGAAACTCTGCGAGTGTACAACATAATTAAGAAAAATCCTAAACCAAAGATACAAGCTAAAACCTTAACTCCTATTATTATTGATAATAAAAACAAAGAATAAAAAGCAAAGAAAACAACTTCTGAGGCCCGGGCATCAGATTTTTTATCATTAGGACATAGACGAATATGAAACATATCATACCTCCTATTTTTAAAGGACTAAAATTTTTTTAATTTAACCTTAAAAACTAAAAAAAGTCAAATAAAAAACTTATTCAATCTCTAATTCCAATCCATCACTAGTCATTTTAAATCCTTTTATCTTTACCTTTTCTTCATGTACTTTCTTGTGACAAGAACGACACAAAGGAACTAAATTGTATTTGTGATTCTTGTGAAAGTTTTTTATATTACCATCTTGATTAGCTTCTTTTTGTTGAGCAATATGATGAACATCATCGCATTCCGCCCCACAAATAGCACAAGAGCTAATAAATAAATTTTTATTATAAACACTAGTTTGTTCTCTCGCTACTAATTGAATTTCTTCATTTTCATGCGCTAAATCTTTTCTTAATTTCACAGCTAAATTTAAAAATTCTTTATCCATATGCAAAGACTGCGCAAACTCTAAACCATAAATACTACTCCCACTCCCCGATTTCAAGTTCCTATCAAAAATTAATTTATCTTCTGACTCATCATAAGAAACATTAAGATGCACACTGACAATATTTTCTACGTCATCCAAAACATGTAACTGATGCAATTGATGCAAATGAGTAGTCGAAATAAAAAGAGCTTCTGCCTTTGATAAACGTTTAATAGTCGCACCCACGATAGCCAAAGCTGACAAAGTTTCTGTTCCTTGGCTAATCTCATCTCCCAAAATTAAACTCTTCGGAGTTGCCCGATTAAAAATATTTTTCATCTCAAGCATCTCAACCGCAAAAGAAGATAAACCTTTTTCAAAATTATCTTGCGCAATAATACGAGTAAAAATTTCTTGAAAAAGCGTAAAACGCATTCGTTTAGCAGGAACAAAAAAACCACTTTGAGCCATCACTACTGCTATCCCAACACTTTTCATTAAAGATGATTTCCCAGAAGAATTAATACCATAAAGCAAAACCCCACGCACATCTTTTTCAATTATATTACTAATAGTTGTTTTTGCACTCGCTTCATCCATATAAGACTTATCACCCATCACTATATCATTAGGAATATAAATCCCATTTTCTTCTCGCGCTTCTACTAAAGGATGCCTTAATTCTAATAATTCTAAATAAGAATTTTCCGTAACTCTTTCTAAAATTTCTGGCCGAGTAAAATTATATACTGCTGATGATTTAATATTGGACAAAGCTACATCAACTCTACTTAAAGAATCTTTTACAATTTTTATCAAAGGAATATATTTTCTTTCAATATATTTAAGTTGTTCTTTAAACAGTTCTCTCACCAAAGCAGTAATTTTTTTCTCGACAATACTAATTTTTTCAGAAATTTCTTCAATTATTTCTGCACTAATTTTAACGTTTCCCGTTTGCACTTTTGTTTTAAAATCACCAAGAGAATAAACCTGACCGTCAATAGAAACAAAAGTCTTCTCCATTAATTTTTCAATCAAAAAATAACGACTCTTGGTAATAGAAATATGATGCCCTTCTTTTTCTAATTGCTTCAAAATTACATATTCTCTCTCCGGTTTTCCCGTTTGTGACTCCAATAAATTAGCAATTTCTGTCCGAATAGTTTCTAATTTTTCGTACAAACCAGCTTGCTCCTCTAATAAGCTATCTAATTCTTGGTTAAAACCATTATTAAAAAAACTTTTGCAAATATCATTCTGACAATACTTAGCAGTTTCATCCAAACAAAAAGTCTTTTCACAATACAAACGAGCTTCTTCCAGAACAGCCACTTGTTCCCGCAAATCTTCTAATAAATTTTCATTCTCTAAGTTAGAAATTTTTTCAATAATATTACTACTGGCAGTCAAAGAATCATACAAAAAATTTATTTCAAAAGGATGCAAACGATCAATTTCTATTCGTCTTTGAATCCTATCCAAGTCATAAACATTCTTTAACTCAACATCAATCTCTGGATAAATTTCTCGCAAGGCATCCGATAAATCGTAACGTGCTTCCAATTCTGCCTTGTCGAAAATCGGATTCAATAATCTCTCTTTCAAAAGCCTGCGACCAATACTAGTCCGAGTGTTATCAATCAAAGATAAAAGTGTAAAATCATGTGAATTACGAGATACAATATTTAATTGCCCCAAAGGATTATTCCCTAAATATAAAAATTTCTTATCATTCAGAATTTCTGGCTTATTCATTTTCTTAACAACAGTCGCATCATGTTCAATTATAAATTCAAGCAGAATAGCAAAACTTTCCGACGCCATCGGTTTCTTTTCTAGATCTAAAAATTCAATCAGAGACAAAAAAGATTTTACAATATAAGTTTTTTTAAATAGTTCATTCTGATAAGCGATATTTGGTCTTTTCCTGTTAATATGGACATTAATATCTTCGTGCAATTCTAAATAATGCTTAATCTCATGTTCATCAATCGTCTCACCAGCTAAAGTCAAAACAACTTCATTAGTTTTATGAGTTTTAAGCAAAGAAAAAATTTGATCCAAGGCATATGTTTTATCTTCTCCAGTGCTGTAAATTTCAAAAACAAAAGTTTTTCCAGTTGTAATATCCACACTGGCATAACCAGCCGAATAAATATCTTTATTTTTCTCCAGAATAATAGAACTAACAAAGTTATCATCATTGTTTAAGCTGTAATCAAAATTTATTCCCGGAGATAAAATAGAATCTAAATAACGCTCCACCTTGGGAGGAACTCCTTTTTGTCTAACAATTACAATAGTATATTTATTCTCTCGAATTAACCTCTGAATATAACGATCAAAAGTTGCAGAAGGGAAGCCCGCCATCAGAGGATTTTTTACATTATTTTCTTTGATTGCTTTGTTTTTACGAGTTAATTGGATATTTAAAATTTCCGCCACTTCTTTTGGCTTTCCAATTTTGTTTTTTTCATTTTCAACTCCGTAAATTTCAAAAAAAGAACCAACCTCCATTACCACTACAGTATCTTCACCATACTTTTGTTCAAATAAAACTTGTAAATCTAAATAAACCTCAATCAATGATCTACTCGTATCAGCTAATAATTCTTGTACATTTTTAGTCTCCATATAGACAAAATTTAAGTTCTAAGCAAATTTAATTGTAGCAAATCTTAACCTTAAAGTAAAAAATATTTTTTAATAATAAACAAACCTCCCCGCCTTATCATTCCCGACCCCAATCATCCGACAGGGCAGGCTGTCCCTAGCTGGCAAGCAGGGCTATAATCCATAAGTGATTAGGAATCCAGGGGTAATAAATAATTACTATTAAACTATAATTAACGTTAAAAAATTTCTAATCATCCGAATTAAATTATCAAAATTATTACAAATCTCACCTGGATACCGGATCTTCGCTTTGCTACGTCCGGGATGACAAAAGAAAAGTATGCTATAATAAATTCATGAATACTAAACAAAAAATTCTTTTTTACCTCCTTTCTCTCCAATCTGTCTTTTGGTTTCTTTTGACAATTGGGACTCTTTACTTGAGAAGAAATGCTATCATTGCTACGGTGATGATACTAAACGCCTTATTGTTTATGTTTTTTGCTTGGAATGTAAAAAATCATAATCGACAAATTTATTTAGTTTGTTTCTTCTACGTCGCTCTAAATTTTATTCTCACTATCACCGATCAATTCGGCAGGCTAGATTTAGTCGCTCTTGCCCTAAACCTAACTACTCTAGTATTTTTGATTCTTGATAGAAAATATTTTAAAAGCTAAAAAGCATCTTTTTGTCATTCACGCGCGATCTGCCCAGGGCGGAGAGGGAAAGGAATCCAGAAAAAAGCACAAATAGTTTTAATGAATTAACGTATAGAATTTTCTAATCATTCCAATTTTAAAAAAAGTATAATCTAAATTTAATAGATTCCTGTCTTCGCAGGAATGACAAGGAAAAAGATTAACTATAATTTAAAAAATTAAAAGCATGGAAGTAAAAATAGAACCCTCTTGGAAAAAAGAATTAAACGCAGAATTTGAGAAACCATATTTTAAAGAATTGGCTGATTTTGTACACCAAGAATATTTAGATCGAACAATTTACCCTAAACCAGAAAATATTTTCCGTGCCTTTGATCTTTGTCCATTTGATAAAGTCAAAGTGGTTTTACTTGGACAAGACCCCTATCATGGACCCAATCAAGCTCATGGTCTAGCTTTTTCGGTACAAAACGGAATTAAAAACCCTCCTTCTCTCAAAAATATATTCAAAGAAATAGAAAGCGATTTAGGTATAAAGCTTTCTGGAAAAGGTGATTTAAGCAATTGGGCTAAACAAGGAGTTCTGCTTTTAAATGCGACTTTAACTGTAATTGCAAGCCAAGCTGGTTCTCACCAAAAAAAAGGTTGGGAAGAATTTACCAATGCCGTTATCAAAACTTTATCTGACAAAAAAGAAAATCTTGTATTTTTACTTTGGGGAGCTTATGCGCAAAGCAAAGCAGAATTAATTAACCCAAATAAACATTTAATATTAAAAGCCCCTCATCCTTCACCACTTTCAGCCCATCGTGGCTTCTTGGGTTGTAAACATTTTTCCCAAACTAATACTTTTTTAGAAAAAACTGGGCAAGAAAAAATCGACTGGAACGTATAAATTAAATAAAAAAACAAGAGTGCAAAATATTGCACTCTTTTTTATTTGGCAAAAGTTACTAAAGTACCACAAAAAATTAAAATTGCTCCGACAATCGAACCCCAATTAGGAGGGATACCTCTAAACCAAACCACAACTGTACAAAAGAAAGAAACAAAACCACCAACACAAATAGCATAAGTTAAAGGAGGAATCTTATCATTGACTAATAAAAACAAAAAAGTAGCAAAAGCTTGAGCCCCCACATAAAAAACATATCCTTGCCACGAAAAACCTCTAACTGAAACTGCCGCAATTGCTACTGGAAAAGCCCCTAAAGCAATCACCATTATTCTTAAAATCATTTCTTTCTCCTTATTTTAAAAGATCTACCTCAATATTACACTAAATCATCTAAAAATGTTATCAATTTAACACCACAAAGTCAAGAATAGATAAATATGCAAAATTCTATATTAAAAATTCAATTAATTGTAATACTGATAAAATGTTTTGTATAAATAAAACAGAAAAACCAAGCAAAAAATACAATTTTTTAGTCTTGTGATGGAAAAAATACATACCTAGTAGAACACCTAAACTTCCACCAAAAACACCCCAAAGAAAAAAACTAATTTCTGAAGTTCTTTTTATGTTTTTAATAGCTTTACGTTTATCCTGAAAAACCGCAAAAAAGGCCAAAAAATTAACCACGAAAAATATACTCCAAACAATAAATTTTATATCTAACAAAAGTTCTAAATATATGTTTTCCATAATGTTCTACAACAAATATAATATATTAATAAAAATCAAATACAACCTTTAGTTCTATGCGAACAAATTTTCTTAAAAGATAATTTTAAAAGGCTCAGAAAAACAAAATTAAATAAATTTATTAAAATTTACTTTAAATATTGAAAAAACAATAAAATGTAAAAAGTGATAGTCGAATTAACCTATTTTAAATTTTTTGGCTAACTTTTTAGGCATTTTAAGCTTACTTAATATTTTTATTGCTAACATTAGCTAACTATATTTTTTTCTAAAAGTTTGCAAACTTTTGAGCCTTTTTAAGCTTTAATAGGAATGGACAGTTCTTTGTAGAACTATGTATAGCTTTTTAAATAAATAGGCCTAATACTTTAAACTTTATGAGAATAAGATAAATGCAAAGAACTTTTTCTGCAATTGCTTTTAGTGGGAAATAAAACAAAATTTACCAAAATTATTCTATTCTAACTTAGTTCTATCAGATACAAAAATAATTTTTAAAATCAATCCAAAAAACAAAGTTCTACGTTTTGTTCCTTTTTCTTTGTCTCGCCACCTCAAACAAAACCACCGCCGCACTAACAGACACATTTAAAGAATCAATTGTCCCTGCCATTTCTATTTTTAAATTTGTATGTTCTGAATTTAGCCATTTAGAACTAACTCCCTCATGTTCTGCCCCCAACAAAAGCGCCGTAGAACTAGTAAAATCTGACTCTAAATAATCATTTTCTGTATCAGGACTTAAAGTGTACAACTTAATCCCTTTTTCCTTAATCCAAGCATTAATTTCCGTAAAATTAGACTCAACAACTGGCTTTGTAAACACTGTCCCTAAACTACATCTAATTACATTTGGATTATAAATATCAGTTCGAGGATTATCCAAAATTAAAACATCTGCTCCCACTGCATCCATAGAACGCATAATTGCCCCAATATTCCCTGGTTTTTCCACTGAATCTAATATAACAACTAAAGAATTTTCACTTAATTTTATATCTTTTAGGCTTAAGTCTTGTTTTCGAGCTACTGCTAAATATCCATCTGGATTTTCCCGATATGATAATTTACAAAAAATTTCTTCCGATATTTCAAAATTTAGGTAATCTTCAATATTCACCGCAAAATTATCATCACTAGAAAATTCTGAACAAAAACATAATTGTTTAATTTCTATTCCCGCTTTAATTGCCAAACTAATCTCATGACGCCCTTCAATCAAAAATAACCCTTGTTTTTTCCTTTCTCGAGATTTTTTTAATTTTATAATTTCTTTAATTTTAGAATTTTGCAAACTACTAATTTTTTCTTTCATTTTGTTTTTTTTCTTTATTAAAAAGAATATAGGAGTATAAGAATACACCAAATGTCATCATCAATATAGTAACAATAAAAACCGGTAAACGCCAATTACTTGGTAAAACATTCATAAAAGCTATTACTAAACCACTAATAATAAAAACTTTTCCTCCAAAACGATGAGTTTTATCCCAAACTTTTTCACTAGACAATGTCCAAGGGTTTTTTATACCGACAAACCAATTCATTTTTATTTTGGCCATATAATTACCCATCAAAACAAATAACATCCCCACTAAAAAAGGAACCCAAAAAGCTACTGAAATATCATAGCCTAGAGCATTGAAACCAACAATAAAATAAAGCGCTAATAAAAAGAAGATAATTGCATTTTTAAACACTTTGTAAGCCCGACTAAATTGTTTATATCTTTCCTTTTTAGGATCAATAATCGGTAATAATAAAAATAAAAGATACAAAAACAAAATAATTATCGGCATAGAAAAAGCCGCAAAAGGTCGGCTAGTCCAACCATCTATCTCACCACTCATGCTCCAATGAGTCGGAACTTGTTCCGGAAAATTATTAAAAAAATAAATGGAGGCCACAAAAGATAATAAGATTGGAAGAAGCGAAAACATTTCACTTCTTAAATTTGTAGGAATTGGATTTTTCATATTATTTAAAAAATTTAATTACTAAATTAGCCACTTCTTCGAACACACTTAAGTTCAAAGAGTAAATTAGTTGTTGCCCTTCGCGACGACTAGATACCAAATCTGTTTGTTTTAGAATGTTTAAATGATGAGAAACAGAGGGTAGGGAAATTGAAAAATTTTGCGCAATTTCCCCAGCTGCCATATCTTCTTTTTTTAACATTTCCAATATCTGTCGCCGAGTGGGGTCAGCTAATGCTTGTAAAGTTTTATTTAATTGCATATTTTATTTAGATAGTTAGATAACTATCTAAATAATAACATATAAAAAAAGATTGTCAAGAGGAGAGCAACCTTTTTTAAAATAATTATTTTTTTTGAAAAACTTTTGTGGCAATAAAAGTTGAAATTGGCACAGCTGTAATCAAACCTATACTTCCAGTTAAAGTTCTAACTATTTCTGTAGCGATGGCTTCGTTATTTATAATTTGTCCCCAAGAAGAAAAAGCACTTTCACCACTAAGAAATAAAATTAAAAGAGGGAGGGAAGCACCTGCATACGCCAAAAATAAAGTATTAGTCATAGAGTTAATATGCGATATTCCCACCTCATAGGCTCTTTTAAATATTTGTTTTCGATCTTGCTCGGGATTTGCTTCTACAATTTGTTCTACTGCCACAACTTGAGAAATAACAACATCATCCAAGACCCCCAAAGCTCCGATTATAATTCCCGCCAAAAGCAACCCCTTAAAATTAATTACTTGTTCACTAAATGAAATTAAAAACATAGTTTCTTCGCTAGCTAGACCAGAAAGTTTTGTTAAACTCACAAAAAACGAAGAAATTAGAAAAGTCAAAATCAAAGAAATAAAAATACTTAAAACAGAAACATGTGATCGCTTATTAAACCCTTCCGTGATATAAATAACTGCCAAAAGAATAATAAAAGAGCCTAAAATAGTAATTAAAAAAGGATTACTTCCGGCAATAATCTTAGGAATAATAAATTTAATAATTATCAAGAAACTAATAACTAATGAGACAAGAGAACGTACTCCGCGAACTCCACCCACAAAAAATAATATTAGACAAAACAAAATAAATAAATACAAAAGTCCAGGAGTACGTACATAATCGGTTATATAATAATTAGTCTCGCCACTCGCATTAGTACTAGCGTCTAAAATAACTTTATCACCAACTTTATAAAAATTCTTTTTAACTACATCAAAATTTCCAATTCCTTCAAAATCAACAATTTCCCCCTTTTGCTCACCTTCCAAAATTTCTAATTTTAAATTTTGTTGCTCGACTTTTTTCCCATCTGGTAAAATATTAACTTTCTGTTCAGTAATTTCCGTAACACGAGCTTGCAAAATAATATCACCGGCTTCTTGAGCAAACGAAATTAATGGAGAAAAAAGTAAAAATAATACTAAAAATAATAATTTTTTATACATAGTTTTTTAAAATTTCATTGAATAAAATTCTACAGGTGCATAATCATCAATTAAAACAGGTATGTCTTCAGCAATTTTTTCTTCCCATAAACTATTTAAATATTTAGAAAGCTCATCATCTTCGCTAGAAAAACTAGGTAATTCTTCAGATTTTAAAGCCAATAAGATAAGATTCTGTCTTGCTGTTACTTCTTTATCTTTATTAACTTGAAAAATATAAACCTGCGGAAAAATTTCTTTATAAGTCTTAAATTCTGCTTTTAGAAATTTGGCTCGCTCCCCTTCTAGTGCAGAAATAATATTAGCAATCACAACTCCCTGATCAGATAAAGAATTATAAATTTTTTCTACCGCCTCTTTGGTGGTCAAGTGAAAAGGAATCGAAAACTTTGAACTAAAAGCATCAATAAAAATAGAATCGTAAATTTGTTGATTACGATTTAAGAAAACTCGACCATCTTCATTAAAAATCTTAAGTCTTTTATCATCTTGAAATTCAAAATATTTTTTAGCAATTTTTTCTAACTCTCCATCTATCTCTACTATATCCATAAGAGCTTCTGAGTTTCTCTTCAAAAAATCTCTAGGATAAGTAAAAGCTCCACCTCCTATCATTAAAGCTTTTTTAAGTTCGGGATTAAAATGTTCTGACAAGCGATAAAACTTTAAATAATCAAAAACCAAATCATCATTTTTATCTAAAAATATAGCGCTCTGGGAACCATGTGGATCAGTTGTATAAAGTCTAATTGGTCGTTTAGTTTTTTTATCAACTGTATCAAAAATTAATATTCTATTATATTGTGTATCAATATCAATTAGATCAGGAAATCTAATTTCAGCAAAAGCACTATTAGCCAAAATAAAACTTAACATAAAAAACATCAAAAACAGATCTTTCTTGCGAAAATTTTTGCTAACTATCAAAGTATAAACAGCCAGACAAAACATAATTACCAAAATTACAACCAAAATTTTCATAGTACCCAAAAATGGAATTAAGAAAAAACCACCGAAAAATGTTCCAAAAATACTTCCCAAAGTAGAAATAGCATAAATACTTCCCACTCTTTCTCCTGTGTGTTCTAGATCTTTTAACTTTAACTTAATTGCATAGGGAGAAACCATACCAAATAAAACACTAGCTGGTGCAAATAAAATTAAAGCAGCAATTAAACTACTAATCCGTAAATCTATTGATTGATTTTGCAAAAGAACTAGAACAACGTATTGTAAAAACATTGTAAAACCAATTGCAAAAACATTAAAAAAAAGAATTAAAAATAATGCTCGATAACTAGAATAACGGTCTGATAATTTACCACCTAAAAAATACCCCAAACTTAAACTACCCATAATAACTCCAATCAAACTAGTCCAAACAATTAAAGAAGTACCCAAAAAAGGAGCAAAAATTCTTGAACCAACTAACTCAAATACCATTAAAGCCGCTCCACTAAAAAAAACTATTAATTCTAATAAATATTTTTTCATAAATATTATCCAAACATTACCCAACCTGGTTTAAAAATCAATAGTAAACCAAGGATAACCATAATAACTCCCCCCACTATTCCTGAATAACGCGCAATTACATTATCACTGGCCTTCATTTCTAGAGTCTTCATAGCGATATAAAATACAGCCATATCGTCTAACATAAAAATAACTACATATAAGAAAAGATAAAAATAATGTTCCCAAGCTGGTAAATTTGATAATGCCAAAATCTGTGTATACACGGCTGGCAATCCAGCAGAACAAACTAACTCTACCAAATTAACGGCTCCAGCCAAAAGAATAATTCCTACTAAAGAAACAATAAAACTCTTGGCACTAACAATTTCTCTTAAACGAGAAAAAATCGCTTTTCTTTTGTCAGTATTAATTACCTTACAACCACCATCACGATTATCATACCAATCTTTAATATGAAAAATACCACTTCCTAAAGCCACTAAACCAATAGCGATTCGCAACCATAAAACAAACCCCAGAAATAAAAGTAAATTTAACCAAGCTGATAAAAAAAGAAAATAAACTACTCCTGAAGAAAGAATAAAAGCTGTTCCCAAAATAAACATTTTCTTTCTATCTTTCATTCCCAAAAGTAAATTTATCAAAAATAAAAGCACCCACATAGCACAAGGATTAAAACCATCAATCGCTGCCACTAAAAAAGTTAAAACCGGCAAAGAGAGTGCTTTAGTTTCAACTGAACCCAATAATGGTAAATTTAGAGTCTCCGGTATTTCACTCGATGTATTACTAGTCGTATCGCTACTACAACCGCAATCATGCAAACATTCCTCGTCTTTATTATCACAACCATGTTCACAATCATTCTGCTCATCTCGTAAAATCGGGGCAACTACATCTCGACAACCATAAATATCATAATTTTCAATAATAGCTTTTATTTTTTTACCAGTTGTTTCTGCGTCATAAAAACCAACGACAGTGCGATCCCCAATAATCAAAAAAGGAACGCCTGAAACATTAATAGCCATTTTTTTAGCTATCTTTGATAAAAGTTGAGCGTTTTCTCGATTGTTCCACGTTTCATATCGATAAACATCAATATTATTATATTCTCTTTCTAATTGATCTAGAAAAACTTCTTCTTTAGCACAATGAGGACATCCATCTCCATAAAAAAAATACAAATTAATTTTTTCTTGTGCATAACTAGGAATTGCCCATAAAAACAAGACAAAAACAAATAGGATAGTTAATAATTTTTTCATATATTTGGTTATTTAATATATTTTAAGATTATCATAAATTTTAATTTAGAGCTAATATAAAATTAAAAGAAAATCCCGCTATGTAACGGGATTTTTATATTTTATTTACAAAAACTTTTTATTCTTCCTTCTTTTCTTCCTCTTCTTCTTTTTCTTTTTTTAATTCATTATTAACCCAAAGAATCCAAGAAATAATAGCAATTAAAAACAAAATAAATACAAACAAATTCCAATGCAAAATCTTTTTCTGCTCATTTTCTTTATCCCCTTCCGCTTCTGGCAAATCATTAATATCTAATAAATATTCTTCTTTCTTTTCTGTAGTATCATCTTTTTGTTCTGCTTCATTATTAATTACAACTTCCTCTGTTTCCGCCTCAATAGAAACTTTTGGTTTGTGGCGTGTTGCTTCTGTAATTTGGATTGTTTCTATTTGAGAGAATTTTGATAAAGACTTAGTTTCAATATCTTTAGATGCGACTTTAATTTCATGTTCTCCTTTTGGCAATAAACCAAATAAAGAAAAATTAAAACTATCACTTGCCGTATCGCTTGCAACTACTTCAGCTAACCCAAAAAACTTATCATCAACATAAATTATAACCTCTGTCTCCTTCGGAGTCACCCCTGCAATAATTGCTTTACCTTCATCAATATTCAAAACAGAAGGAATTGCTGGAGCGGCCGCTAAAACAAACACTGGCATAATTAACAACAGAAGAAAAATACAAAATTTTCCGATTTTCATAAAAAAATAAAATTAATTAATATATTAAAAATCATTAGGTACGCAAAGATTAATCTAGGTGCATCAATCAAGGCTTCTCACAACTCTAATATAATATTCTAAAAATAAAAAACACTAAATAAATAGTATTTAAACTTTAATGGAGAATTAATTTAAGGTCAAGTTAATAAGTTGATAATGAAATCTTTGGAAAACTGTGTATATCTTGTTAATAAACATTAAATTATATCTAAATAATGTTTAATATTAGCATTTTTATTTGCTTGTTTTATATCAACCACTATCAAATCTAAACGTATGTTTTCCTCATTTAAATCATTAACTAAAATATATTATTCAATCGCTTTTTTAAGATTAGCAATTTTAAAATTATCAACAGCAAATTCTGCTTCATCAAAATTGTTATTAGTTCTAGTTTTAACTTCAACAAATACTATTAAATTATCCTTTTTGCTAATAATATCAATCTCTTGAAACCCCACTTTTACATTCTGAGCAATTATTTTGTATCCTTTTTTAGTTAAAAAATCACAAACTAAATTTTCACCAAATTGTCCTATTTTTTTTCTATAATTCATTTTTAAAAATCCCCGGCTCTCACCAGGGACATTATTTTAGGGAATGTATTTTTTATATTCTTCCTCTTGTTTCCTTTTCTCTTTCCGCAAAGGAATCTTTTTCGCTTCTTTCCAAACAAAATATGCCAAATAAAACATTATCAACAACCAAACTAATCCCAAAAACCTCATGGACAAAAACGGAATATTTTCATAAAAGAAAAATAACAA
>Ga0102926_1001429_pt1 | contig 14079 bp, 12 predicted proteins | sample SalPonR1_A_D2_MG_FD_78173 | JGI IMG/M metagenome (GOLD analysis project Ga0102926, IMG submission 78173) | Salt pond soil microbial communities from South San Francisco under conditions of wetland restoration - Salt Pond MetaG R1_A_D2_MG | ecosystem: Environmental > Aquatic > Marine > Intertidal...
AATTTAGCTTCAACTAATTGTTCGTATAAACATAACTGAATTAATTTATCCTGACTGGGCATTACACCATTTAAACAGTTTAAGTTAGTTCCAATACCTACCACCTCAATGTTGGGTAATTTAAAAATACTGCCATAAAAATCAATAAACTCTTCGCCCAAAACACCCTCTCGTAAATCACCCATTTCGATCATTATCATCACCTTATGTTTTTTCTTTTGGCGTTTAGCTTCGTCAGAAAGGAGCTTAATAGTACTGAATTCGGTGTTAAAGCTTATATCGGCATACTTTATAACATTTTTGATTCCTCTTTTTGATGGTGGCCTGATATAAACCGTTTCAATTTCCGGATCCAGTCTTTTTACCACTCTTAAATTATCAATCCGCGCATCTAATATTTGTTCTACTCCCAGATTTATCAGTTCTTGTAGATATCCTTCATTACCGCAAAGCAATTTTGAAACAATGCCAAATTTAATATTATGCTTATCTAAAATAGATTTTAAATAATTATAATTAAATTTCAGTTTTTCCCTGTCAAGTTCTAAGAATGCCATTTTAATTTTTTTTAGTATAAACTCTTTTTTTGCTAATTTATTACTTTTCGTGGAATTGACATAGGTAATCTTGCCAATAACTCATAATTTAACTGATTGTTAAAATCGGCAAAAGAGGCTAACGTAATTTCTATGCCATTATCCTCCCCAATTAATATTACTTCATCTCCACGTTTAACTCCCGGAATATGGGTTACATCAGCAATAAGCATATTCATATTTACAACTCCGATAACCGGTGCACGTTGCCCGTCAATAATAACACGACCCTGATTACTTAATGAACGGCTGTATCCATGTGAATAGCCCACAGGAACAATAGCAATTACTTTTTCTTCCTGAGCAAGGTATGCTGTTCCGTAGCTAACAAACTCGCCGGTTTTTACCTTTTTTATAGACATTATCTGGCTTTTCCAGCTTAATATCCGTGTTAAAGGATCTGCTTTATCCATTCTTTTATGGATATACTGAATAAAGGTTTCGCGGGTGGGCCAAAATCCATATTGTAAAATACCAATACGCACCATATCCATTCGTGTACGCGGATAAGCAATTGCAGCTGCCGAACAGGCTGTATGACGAATTTCGGGTACTATCTCGCGATTACACAACCACTTATAAACCTGATTATATTTACGAATTTGTTTTTGTATGCGCACATGATTAGCAATACTTTCGGCACCGGCATAATGAGTGCAAAGTCCTTTAACATAAAATAAATCTCTGTTTTCTTTGATAAACTTTACCACTTTTACCAACTGCCTTTGGGTAAATCCGGTTCTGTTCAATCCGGTTTCCACTTCAATGTGAATCTTAGCTACTTTATTCAACTTTTTAGCCTTTTCAGCGGCTTTTTCAAGTTTAATAATTTCAAAAACAAAGAATTCCAAATCATTATCGATAGCCCACTCAATTTCTTCATCTGACATCCAACCCATAATCATCACATCCGTTTCGGGCTTTTTTACCTGGCATGCAGTCTGAGCCTCTTCTGCACTAAAAACAGAAAAATGACGTATACCGGCCATTTCAGCTATCGGTACAACTTGTTCGATTCCATGTCCATAAGCATTTGATTTTATTACCGATGATATTTTAACCTCATCACCAAGATAATGTTGTAAAAAATTTAAATTATGAATAAAAGCTGTTCGATCAATCTCTATAACTGAAGTTCCTGCCATAACTATTTCTGCTCATTTTTTAAAATTTGTTGAAAAATTCCGTAAAACATTTTTACTCCGTTCTCTATAATATCATCCGGAAAATCGTAATCAGGGTTGTGTAATTGCGGCTGATTGATTCCTGAGCCAAGTCCAAAAAGCACACCGGGGAATTGCAAAGTGAAATGGGCAAAATCTTCAGACCAACGAAAAGGTTTTTGCAGGTATTCTGTTGGAATTTGATAATCTTTGCCCACTTGCTCTATTTGTTCAACAAGTTGATGATTATTAACCGCTGCCGGAAATTCTTCAACATAAGAAATGTCCTGTTTCAAGTTATTTTTTTGAGCATTATCAAAAGCTACTTTTTCTGCTTGTTGAGTCAAAATCTCCATATCAGCATTAGTATACGATCTAAGGGTAGCCATTACTTCGGCATACCCCGGTGTTGTGCCAAAAGCAACTTCTCCAAGCCGGGCATGAATTACGGTTACCAGGGTAAAATCATTAAATACATTTTCCTTTTGTGGCAAAAAGGTTAGTTCTTTAATAATGTCGGCCATTGCAACTGCCGGGCTGTTCCCATTCTCTGGCTCTCCTGCATGAGATGTTTTCCCGGTTAGTTTAATAATCATTCCTTTGGAGGCGGAGGCAAAATTTTTCTCTCCCAGAACAACCGATCCTTTTTCGTATCCAGGCAAATTATGTAAGGCAAAAACATAATCTATATTTAACGCTTTAAACCGCTCATCATTGACTACCCGATAGGCTCCCTGCCCATTTTCTTCAGCAGGTTGAAACATTAAAATTACTTCTCCGGCTTCAGGTCTGTTTTTTGAAAATGCATCACCCAACCCAACAAGAATCGCCATATGCCCGTCATGTCCACACTTATGACCTACCCCCTGGGTCTGCGACTGATAAGACGTATCGATTAAGTCATCGATGGGTAAACCATCAAGCTCGCAACGAAAAAGCACTGAAGGTCCTTCTTTCTTTCCTTTAAAAACCACAGCAACCCCATGTCCGCCAATTTCAGTTATTATCTGATCCGGATGATAAGACTCCATAACGTTAATTATCCGAAGAGCTGTTTGCGCTTCGGAATCAGACAACTCCGGATACTGATGTAATTCATGCCGAAGAGATATTATTTTTTCTTTATCAAATAGTTTTTTCATAAATTAATCATCATGAACAATTGTTATTCAAAATAACCACACCTTAAAACAAACAAAAGTAAAGGGCAATCACCAATAAAAAAGAAAAACAACCGTTTCAGCACAACAAAATTAATATTTTTTACGAAAAAAACAAAATGCCAAAAAGTTTACAACGCGCGTAATTATTGGTATTAAAGAAAAAAGTCATACAAAAACACTCAAAGAATATGTTCTGCTGAAACAATTATTCGTTCTCATGATAAATATTTTCATCAACAGTAATCAAAGGTGATGCGTCAATACTATCAATATCGAGGTATTTGATAATCAAATCCAACGCCTCGTTTATTTCCTTTTGCCGTTGTCCTGAAATATTTTCCAGCTGTTTAGAAAGCCTTTCATGTAATAATGAAGGGGTTTTCTCCAACAATTCTGATCCTTTCGAAGTTAATATTATATACGTAGTTCTTTTATCTACTTTTTTAGGCAACCGGGCAATACATCCTTTTTTTTCCAAGCGGTTTATAATGCCGGTTACCGTACTCGAATTTAAATTCAGATAATCCCTGATATTTTTCTGTGTTGACTGAAATCCTTCAGACTTATGCAAAAATTCAAGGCAAAGCAATTGCGGAATGCTTAAACCATGTTCCCTTTGTATTTTTTTCGATTCAATATTAATTGAACGTACAATCTTCCTGATTTTTATTAAAATATCTGTTGAATTCATTCAAATAATAATAGTTTCTACAGAACACAAATATATTTTATTTAAACCATAACAAAAAGCAAGTCCAAATTTTTCTTTTCTCGCGAACAAAAATCAATAATAAAATATAACTTCGCATCCTGTTATGAAAAAAAATTTTGCAACCGCTTACATTGCTGTTAGTTTGGCAATGATATTTTGGAGTTTTACCTTTATCTGGTATAAAATAGTATATCAGTTTTATAATCCTATTACCACTGTATTCTTCCGTCTTATTATATCTTCCATTTTCCTTTTTGCATTAATGTATCCCCTCAAAAAAATTGAAAAAATTCGAAAAGGAGATTTAAAATATTTTTTACTGGTTTCGGTATTTAATCCATTTCTCTATTTTATTGGAGAAAGCTATGGCGTTAAATTGGTATCATCAACGCTGGCTGCTGTTATTATTGCTACTATTCCTTTATTTACTTCATTTACCTCATCGTTTTTCTTGAATGAAAAGATTACCCGAATGAATCTTATGGGTATTATATTCTCCATAATAGGGGTAAGCTTTATTATTTTTGAGAAAAACGAAGGGATAACCGTATCACCACTAGGTATTGCCATGTTGATGCTTGCTGTTGTTGCAGCCATTGGCTATTCAATCGTTTTAAAAAATTTATCAAACAAATACAACTCAATCACTATTGTCTCTTATCATAACCTTATCGGTATATTTTTATTTGCCCCACTATTTTTTATTTTTGATTTTAACGATTTTAAACAAACAGGATTATCCCAGGAAGCTTGGATTCCGTTACTTGAACTTGCATTTTTCGGATCATCTTTTGCTTTTATCTTTTTTACTTTTGCCATTAAAAGAATAGGTGTTGGGAAAGCCAATGCTTTCACTAATCTTATACCTGTATTAACAGCTATCATAGCTTTTATTGTTCTCGGAGAAATAATAAACCTTACCAAAATTTTTGGAATTTCATTAGTTATTGGGGGATTATTCCTGTCGCAAATCAAAACCAACGGATTAAGAGATAAAATAAGAAATTATATCAGACCCAGTGAATAATGAGCTTTTCAAATCAGATCCCCATAATGGAAATCAAAAACAGAGCACAGGATTTATGGCAAGAAAATAAAATCTTCTTTGCCCGGCTCAAAAAGAAAAAACCAAAAAAACTGGATAAAACTGTTCATGAGCTCCACGATGAAGTTTTTCAGGAGATAGACTGTCTGGATTGTGCCAATTGTTGTAAATCGATTAGCCCAACCCTTTACGACAAAGATATTGAAAGACTGTCCAAAAATTTAAAAATTAAACCTTCACAATTTCTGGAGGAATATCTTTATCTTGATGATGAAGGGGATTATGTATTTAAACAAACGCCATGTCCTTTTTTGCTTCCCGATAATTATTGTCAGGTTTACGAAAGCCGCCCCAAAGCTTGCAGGGAATATCCACACACCGACCGATCCCGGTTTTATCAATTATTAAACCTTACCTTAAAAAATTCGTTGATATGTCCTGCTGTTTTTGAATTGATAGAAAGATTAAAACAAAGAAAAGAACAGTTTTAAGAAACAATAACATTTAAACCTTCAGGGATTACTTTAATATTTAATATTTCACCCATTTCCAGTGGTTCTCCATCATAATGAATAACCCCCGGGATTTGACGCTTCACCACAATGTTTTTACAACGAAAGGTTTCGACATAACGGCTTCTATCAATATTTTTTGCAAAGAGACGAATTCCAAGATGAGGGGCTGAAACTATAGGGAAAGCCTTCATTATTTCAACATCTAACTCCCCATCGCTAATTTGTGCTTTAGGAGCAATATGCGCATTATTCCCATATTGTGATGCATTGGCAAAAGTAATCAGAAAAGCATCACGCATATAGGTAGTACCGTTCATAGATATTTCATAGCGCTCTGGCAGATATCGTCTAAATTCTGAAAGGGTTGCTTTTAAATAACTGGTAAATCCACGACGTTGAGTTTTCGAAAAAACATGCCCGATATGAGCATCAAAACCCACTCCTGTGGTACAAAAAAATTTCTGATCATTAATGGTCCCAAAATCCATTTTTATTTGATGCCCTTTTTTAATAATCACTAGAGCTTTTCTAACATTCATCGGAATTTTAAGATGACGAGCTAATCCATTCCCCGAACCGGTAGGGATAATACCTAATACCCCATCCGTTTCTGTAATTGCCGAAGCAACCTCGTTTACGGTTCCATCTCCTCCAACAGCGACTACTTTTTTATATCCCTGGTTAAAAAATTGCTTTACAATTTGAGGTGCTTCACCCGAAAAAGAGGTATTAATAATTTTTATATCATAAATATCATCCGCAAAGATTTGCTTAATTAGTTCCGGAATATAATCTTTAGATTTCTTCCCGGAAACAGGATTAATAACAAACAATATTTTTTTATTCATCAAACAATCCTCTCATCTATTTTAAAAATTCTGTCAAAAATAGATAGAACATTTTTTATAAAAAACTATTATTCAAAAAAATATAAATATGCTGTTTAATCGCTTCATAGTATTTAAATTTGTTAAATACTAATCTTTGCAACAGAAACGTTTTATAATACTATTATTTTATATCAGTAGCTGGGATTTTATCAATATTTGTATTTTTACCAAATGAAAAAAATTTTAACTGTTTTTATCTTTTTTCTTACTATCCAGGCTTTTGCTCAAATTGGAGGTTCTCATACTTACAGCTTTTTAAATTTAATCAACTCTGCCCGTGTAGCTTCTCTTGGCGGTGATGTTATTGCCATTAATGATAATGACCTAAACCTTACTTATCATAATCCGGCACTATTAACCCCTGAAATGAACCAGGACCTGGTATTAAATTATATCAACTACTTTACAGATATTAATTATGGATATGTTGCCTATGCGACAACTATTAAAGACAAAGGAATTTTTTCGGGTGGAATACAATACATCAATTACGGGAAATTTATTGCTGCCGATGAGAAAGGAATTATTACCGGTGAATTTAAAGCTGCCGAATATGCCTTTAACCTGGGTTATTCACGCTCCATTGATAGCTCTTTTCGTTTAGGAGTGAATGTTAAGCCAATTATTTCAACCCTCGAAAAATACACTTCGTTAGGCATCGCTGCAGATTTTGGAATCCTGTATCAAAATTCAAATCATTTATTTAATGCAGCGCTGGTGGTAAAAAATTTAGGAGCTCAATTGAAAGGATATACCAGCGAAAAAGAAACTCTCCCTTTCAATATTCAGCTGGGAATATCACAAAAGTTAAGGCATGCACCATTACGTTTCACCGTAACTTTTGATCATTTGGAAAAACCTGATTTAACTTATGATGTTCCGCAAAGCGAGTCTTCTGCAGATCCATTTTTTGAAGAATCCAAAGAGTCTAAAATAGATCAAATAGCCGACCAGGTGATGCGGCATGTAATTTTAGGCATTGAGTTCAGTCCGCTGGAAAATCTTTATCTAAGAGCCGGATACAACTATCGCCGCCGTAAAGAGATGCTTATCGAATCCAACACATCAACCATCGGTTTTTCATGGGGATTTGGGGTAAAAATTTCCAAATTACATATTAGCTATGGGCGGGCAACCTACCACTTAGCCGGGGCTACCGATCATTTTTCAATTACCACCAATCTGGACCATTTTGGGCAGGGATGGTAAATTATGGTAACCTGCTGCCAGGCTAAAAAAAGAAAGCACTGTTTATATTTTTTATTAAACCGTAACATTTGGAGATTCTTTTAACCTTAGTGGCTTCCCACTATAATAAAAAATACCAACAGGAAAAGAAAAAGATAAATAAAATATCAAATATATTTTCAACCTTTGCGTTCGAATAAAAATGAAATAACAAAACAAAAAAATAAATTGCTCCCTGTTTAACGTTCTTTATTTAAATGACATCCTCATTTTGCTTTGAGAATCTCAAAATCTCCAATCTCCAAAATTTGTCTAACGACAATTTTGGATTTACCTTTGATGTTTTATTATTTTTACCAAATGACAATCAAGAATAAAATTATCATAGCCATCGACGGATATTCATCCTCAGGAAAAAGCACCTTAGCTAAAGCTATTGCAAAACACCTGGGATATAAATATATTGACAGCGGAGCCATGTATCGTGCAGTTACCTTATTTGCACTCCAAAACAATTTAGTTGACATACAAAATCATCAGGTAAATGAAAAAGAGCTAAACTCTTCACTTGATGAGATAAAAATAAACTTCCGTTATAATCCCCGGAAGAACAGGCAGGAAACGTACCTCAATGAAAAAAATGTAGAAGATGAAATTCGCAAAATGGAAGTCTCCAATGCTGTAAGTATTGTTAGCAAACTAAAATTTGTCAGACAAAAGATGGTGCGTATTCAGCAAACCATGGGAAAAGAAAAAGGGATTGTTATGGATGGACGCGATATTGGAACGGTTGTTTTTCCGGATGCTGAAATTAAAATTTTCATGAATGCCCAAGCAGAAGTAAGAGCCGAGCGAAGATATAAAGAGCTTAAAGAAAATAAGCTGAACGTTAGTTACGACGAAATCCTGGAGAATGTCAAAAAACGCGACCATCTTGATGAAACCAGGAAAGAAAGTCCGCTAAAAAAAGCCGACGATGCAATTGAACTGGATAACAGCAACATGACTGAAAAAGAACAATTGCAATGGGTTTTAAGTTTAATACAGGAAAGAATGAATAAAATGGCTTAAAACTTTTTTATCATGCAAATAGAAATCGATAATAACTCGGGTTTTTGTTTTGGAGTGGTTAATGCTATTCAACTGGCAGAAAAAGAGTTGGATAAAAATGACACCTTATATTGCCTGGGAGATATTGTACACAATAGCGCCGAAGTAGAACGGTTAAAGTTAAAAGGATTGATTACCGTTAACCACGAACAGTTTAAGGACTTAAAAAACTGCAAAGTTTTGCTTCGTGCACATGGAGAACCTCCGGAAACTTATGAAATTGCCAAACATAATAACATACAACTGATTGATGCTTCGTGCCCTGTAGTTTTAAAACTACAAAACAATATTAAGCTCGGATTTGATAAATTTTTAAGGAAGGGCGGACAAGTCGTTATTTACGGAAAAGAAGGTCATGCTGAAGTCAACGGACTGGTAGGTCAAACCAATGGCAAAGCAATAGTAATTGGTGGGCTCAACGATTTAGATAAAATAAATTTCAGCAAACCGGTCAATCTTTTTTCACAGACCACAAAAAGTATTGAAGGTTTTTATGAGGTACAAAAAGAAATCAAAAACCGAATGAAAGCGAATCAGGGAACCGAAGATATTGATTTTATCATCAACGACACGATATGCAGGCAGGTCTCCCATCGTCAACCCCAGCTACGAAATTTTGTAAAAAAACACGATGTAGTTATTTTTGTAAGTGGCAAAAAAAGCTCCAATGGCCGCATGTTATTTCAAGTATGCCAGACTGAAAATCCAAACACTTACTTTGTGTCCAAACAGTCGGAGCTGGAACAGAAATGGTTTGATAATGCATCATCAGTAGGTGTTTGTGGTGCCACATCAACACCCAGGTGGCTGATGGAAAAGGTTGCTTTGGAAATTAATAAAATAGCAAAATCATAAAAAATAACAATTATGGCTAAAATAAAAACCATTGGTGTTTTAACTTCCGGAGGTGATGCTCCGGGAATGAACGCAGCCATCAGAGCTGTTGCCCGTACAGCGATATACAATAATATTAAAGTAATTGGTATTCGCCATGGATATCAAGGATTAATTCAGGGTCACTTTAAACAGCTGAAATCCCATATGGTAAGTGACATTATACAAAAAGGGGGAACCATATTAAAGACAGCCCGAAGCGAGGAGTTTAAAACGCTTGAAGGACGCAAAGTTGCCTATCAGAATTTAAAAAAAGCAGGAATTGATGCAGCGGTTGTTATCGGTGGTGATGGTACATTTAAGGGAGCCCGCAAATTTACCGAAGAATTTGATATTCCCTTTGTGGGAATCCCTGGAACTATTGATAATGATTTATATGGCACCGATTACACCATCGGATACGATACTGCCCTTAATACTATTGTACAAGCTGTAGACAAAATAAGAGATACAGCAAGCTCACACAACCGCTTGTTTTTTATTGAAGTAATGGGAAGGGATGCAGGATTTTTAGCACTTAGAAGTGGTATAGCATGCGGAGCCGAAGCAATCCTTATCCCCGAAAGTGAAACCGACTCTAAAAACCTTAAGGCATATCTCGAATCTGGGTATAAACGTAAAAAAGCATCCAACATTATTTTAGTTGCCGAAGGCGATGAAAGTGGTGGTGCTTACGCTATGGCAAAAAAAGTAAAAAATGATTTTAAAGATTATGATATCCGGGTGACTGTACTAGGGCATATTCAGCGAGGAGGCTCTCCATCAGCTTTTGACCGGGTTATTGCAAGCCAGTTGGGTGTAGCAGCTGTAGAAGCACTCCTTGATGATCAGCAAAGCATTATGGTGGGAATGATGAACCGGGAAATTGTGCATGTCCCTTTTAATAAAACCATCAAGCACAACAAAGATGTGGATAATAGGTTGCTTGAAATTCTCGATTTCTTAAATATTTAATTTGCTTTTAATATGAGCAGTTCTCCTGTTTTTGCCGATGTAATTCTTCCCCTCCCTTTAAAACAGCTGTTTACCTACAGCATTCCTAAATCACTGGAAAAATCAGCAAAAACAGGAAAAAGGGTAATTGTACAATTTGGAAGCCGCAAAATTTTTGCAGCAATCATCCATACCATTCATCACAAGAAGCCTGCAGATTACGAAACAAAAGATATTTTTTCGGTATTAGATGAACACCCCATTGTAAATAATTCGCAACTAAAATTATGGCAATGGATTGCCGATTATTACATGTGCTCGCTGGGCGAAGTATTTAAAGCCTCTCTGCCGTCCGGATTAAAACTTGAATCGGAAACAAAAGTTATTTATAATGCAAACCATATCGAAAATGAGATATTTACGAATACAGAATCATTAGTTCTCGATTTTCTAAATAAAATAAACATTGCCAGTGTAAACGATATTGCCCGGGCACTGAATAAAAAAAATGCTCTGCCGGTCATCAAATCACTTATCGATAAAAAAGCGGTCATTCTTGAAGAAAAACTAAAAGAGAGTTACAAACCTAAAACAGAAACCTATATTGGCCTGCACGAATCAATTACAACCGAAAAACAACTAAACGATGCATTTGACTGGTTAAAAAATGCGCCCAAACAGCTTGATGTGCTCATCAGTTTCATCCAGCTATCGGGGGAATTTTCAAAAAAGGACCCTGCTGAAGTCAGCAGACAGGTTTTAATCAGAAAATCGGGGACAAACCATCAAATCATCAAAACATTAATGAAGAAAAATATTTTAACCGAGTATGAAAAAACAGCCAGTCGTCTCGACCATTCATCAAGCGTTGCCCAAAAGGCAAAACAACTGTCAATAGCCCAGGAGCAGGCACTTCAATCCATTCAAAAACAATTTTCTGAAAAACAAGTGGTTTTGTTACATGGCGTAACCTCGAGCGGAAAAACAGAAATATATATTCAACTGATACAGGAACAGCTTGACCAGGGCAAACAGGTTTTATATTTATTGCCTGAAATTGCTTTAACTGCACAAATCATTAACCGTCTGAAATCGGTATTTGGCAACAGGGTGGGAATCTATCACTCTAAATTTAACGATGGCGAACGGGTTGAAGTTTATCAGAATGTTCTGAAAAACAGTAAAGAAAACCATTATGATATCATCCTGGGGGTTCGTTCATCCCTGTTTTTGCCTTTTTCGAAGCTGGGATTAATTATTATTGACGAAGAGCACGAAAACACCTACAAACAATATGACCCGGCACCACGCTACAATGCCCGTGACAGTGCCATTGTACTGGCTCAAATTCACCATGCCAACGTACTGCTCGGAACAGCAACCCCGTCTGTTGAAAGCTATTTTAATGCAAAAACGGATAAATACGGACTTGTAGAGCTAAATTCAAGATTTCAGGAAATTAAGCTACCCGAAATAATATTGAGCGATACGCTGAAGGCAAGAAAAAAGAAACAGATGAAGTCGCATTTTAGCCCGGCATTACTGGATAGTATTAAAGCATCGCTCGAAAACAACGAGCAAATCATCCTTTTCCAGAACAGGCGTGGCTTTGCTCCTTTTTTAGAATGCGAAACCTGTGGGTGGATACCTTATTGTACCCACTGCGATGTAACGATGACCTATCACAAGCAGCATAATGAGCTGGTTTGTCACTATTGCGGTTACACCATCAAAAACCCAAAAGTATGTAAAGCCTGTGGCAATCCTTCGTTATCGACCCGTGGCTTTGGCACCGAAAAAATTGAAGACGAGATAAAAATCTTTTTTCCGGATGCCAAAGTTAAGCGTATGGATCTGGACTCCACAAGATCCAAGTATGCTTACGAAAATATCATTGCCGGATTTGAGCAGGGAGAAATTGATATCTTAATTGGCACCCAAATGGTATCGAAAGGATTGGATTTTGATAATGTGTCACTGGTAGGAATTTTGAATGCCGACAATATGCTGAATTATCCCGATTTCAGGGCTTTTGAGCGCAGCTATCAATTAATGGCCCAGGTAAGCGGACGGGCCGGGCGAAAAAACAAACAAGGCAAAGTGATTATCCAGACCAGTCATCCGGAACATCAGATTTTACAATTTGTATTGGATAATAAATACCAGGAAATGTACAAATCACAATTGCTTGAACGTAAAAATTTCAATTACCCACCATTTTGCCGGTTGATTTACATCAGCATAAAACACAAAAAAGCCGATTTAGTAGAAAACTCTGCCAACCATTTAGCCAATAACTTAAAAAAAATTTTCGGTAAAAGAGTGTTAGGCCCCGAATCTCCGGTAATTGGGAGGATACAAAATATGTATATCAAAAAAATATTGATCAAAATCGAACGGCAACGGTCCTTTCAAAAAGCAAAAACACTTTTGGATGAACAAATCATTCAGCTGGTTACAACAGATAGCTACAAAACCATTCAAATATCCATTGATATCGATCCGATTTAAAATTTCCGGTAATCACAACGTTTGTAAAAAATTAAAACGTTCAAAAAATGCTTCTGTACACGGTTACCCGGGCACAAAAAACCTGAAAACAAAATCAACATGGCCACTTAACACAACCGCCACTGCCACAACAATTTATAATTTTGTTGTACAGCAATAAAAAGGCATTAAAAAGTCTCTATTTTCTTCAAAAAACAAATGTTATAAACAGTCAAGCAATTAAAACCATCCTTATTAACAACAAATTGTTAATAAATAATAAGAAAAACAGGGATGAGCTATTAAAAATTGAAGTAATTTTAATTTTGAAATTTTTAAAAGTTGAAACTATTTTAACTTTTTATTAACCTTTAAAACTTAAAATGAATTATGAAAAAAGTATTATTGATTTCAATTGCATTATTTGCTTTTATTCTAACATCTAATGCACAGGTGTCATTTGGCCCAAAAGTTGGTTTAAACCTGGCTAACGTATATGGTGACAATATGGATGATGCAGAAATGAAAATTGGAGCACAAGTTGGTGTAGCTGTTGATTTTGCATTTTCTGATGCTATATCCCTTCAAACAGGACTTTTGTTTTCTCAAAAAGGATTTAAAGAATCCGAAGGAGATTTTACGAGCACCTTTAATATAAATTATCTTGACATACCAGTTCACGCTGTTTATGGGCTAGATTTAGGAGGCAACAAACTTCAATTCTTTGTTGGGCCATATGTTGGTGTTGGTTTAACAGGAAAGGCTAAACTCGAAATGGGCGACATGGAGGAAGAGATTGATTTTCAGTTTGTTAATGACGTTACTGATGCTGATGAAGATAAATATCCAGTAAAAAGATTTGATGTTGGATTAGATTTTGGCGCAGGTTTTATGGTTAGCAATTTTCAAATCCAAGCTCAATATGGTTTAGGTATGGCTAATTTAATGCCAAAATACGATGGAGAAGATCCTGAAGATAAAATGTCGAATGGAGTAATTAATTTATCTGTTACCTATTTCTTCGGAAAATAAACTTTTCATTCAATAAGCAATACAAAAGAGGCTGTCCAACACGTGGGCAGCCTTTTTTTGTCTATCCAATCCTGCAAGCCGTTGACAAAACTTTTAATATCCTGCACTTAATACAGAAAATAAAAAGATAGCTAACTATTATTTTCTGCCTGATGTATCGCAAATCAAACGAACCCAAAAATAAGAATCAAAAAATTCATTGAACGTTTCGGGTCGTTTTTCTTATCTTTGCATTTTAATTTCAAAATTTTACCCGGTGAAAAAAATTGATATTCAATCTGTATTCGATGCATTTAATCAATTCAACATCCTGATTATTGGCGATGTAATGATTGATTCATACTTATG
>Ga0102926_1001430_pt1 | contig 14077 bp, 13 predicted proteins | sample SalPonR1_A_D2_MG_FD_78173 | JGI IMG/M metagenome (GOLD analysis project Ga0102926, IMG submission 78173) | Salt pond soil microbial communities from South San Francisco under conditions of wetland restoration - Salt Pond MetaG R1_A_D2_MG | ecosystem: Environmental > Aquatic > Marine > Intertidal...
CCACCCGCAGGCTGGGACCGGCGAGCATCATCGCCACGCGCGCGCCGCCCGCGAGATGCGCGAGATACTCTGTATGGCCGGGAAAGCCGAAGCCCGCCCCCTCCTGCAGGGCCTGCTTGTGGATCGGCGCGGTGCAGAGCGCCGCGGCGTGCCCCCCCTGCACGAGGTCCACGCCGCGGGCGATCACGTCGATCACCGCCTGCGCCTGCGCGGGCTGCGGCGCGCCGGGGGTGCGCGGCCCGGGAAAGGGATGGGCCAGCACCGGCAGCGCATCGGCGCAGGCACCGGCGGCCCCGGCGGGGCTGTCGATCACCGCGACGGGCGTGCCCCCGGGCAGGTGCGCCGGGTCGCCGATCACGAAGAACGGCACGCGCCCGCGCAGGGCGGCCCACGCGCTGGCGGCGATCTCGGGGCCGATGCCCGCGGGCTCTCCGCAGGTGAGCGCGATCACGGCTCGACGATCCGCGCCTCGGCCATGAGCTGCTGAAGATAGCCGTCGGCCAGCGACTGGATACGCTGGTTGCGGATGAAACCGGTCAGATCGTCGACCGAGGGCTGTTCGTCGTCGAGCGCCGGCGTGCGGCCGCACAGCATCAGGAACATCAGCACCTGCCCGTCCGAGCGGGTGAGCCGGGCCGAGCTTTCGCCCGGGTCGAGCTGGGCAAGCTCGGCGGCGATATCGGCCTCGATCTCCTCCGGGGGCAGGCTCACGCGGTCGAGCACCTCCTCGGGCTGACCCTTGGCTACGCCATAGAGATCGTCGCAGGTATCGACCTCGGCGCGCACCCGCGCCGCCTGCGACAGCGCCTGCTCGCTGCGCCCGCCGGGAATGTAGTAGGCGGCGTATTCGATGGCGGAATACTCGGGCTCGGGCACCGCGCCCTCGCGGATGTCGCGCATGTAAAGGAGCGCCAGCCCGCCATCGATGGGCAGCGGCTCGGACACCTCGCCCGGCGCGAGGCCGAGCGCCACCTGCCGCAGCGCCTGCGGCAACTCGGACAGCGCCTGCCACTCCAGCCGCCCGCCGCCCTGCGCCGTCGGTGCCACCGAATACTCGCGGGCATAGCGGGCGAAGGCCCCCTCGCTTTCGGCCGTGGCGATGCGGGCGGCAAGGCGCTGCTTGGCCTCGGCGTCCTCGACATTGGCCACCGGCAGGATGATTTCCGACAGCAGCACGCGCACCGATGCGCCGCCCGACAGCGCCAGCGTCGCGCGGTCGATCTCCTCCTGGCTCACCGAGACGCGCCCGGCAAAGCGCGCGCGCGTCACCTCGCGCCAGGTGATGCCCGCGCGCACGAATTCGCCCAGCGACTGGGCCGACACGCCCGATTGCGCCAGCGTGGCGATCATCTGCTCGGCGTCCATCCCGGCGCGGGCGGCGAATTCCTCGATCCCCGTGCGCACCGCCTCCTCGCCCAGCGAGACCCCCATGGTCTCGGCGGCGGCCAGCTTGACGCGCTCCTCGATGAGCTGCTCGCGGGCGAGCTCTGCGGGGTCGCCGGGCGCGCGGAACAGCGTCAGCATGCGCGCGCGCTGCCGAAGCTCGTAGCGGGTGATGGCGCTGTCATTGACGAAGATCACCGGCTCGAACAGGTTCTGGGCCTTGAGCGGGGTCGAAAGCGGCCCCAGCGATGCCGTCACGGTGAGACAGAGCGCAACCAGGGCGCGGCGCGCGAAGCGAAAGCTCGGGGTCATTCTCGTCATTTCCTGCATGTGCGTGTAAAGCTCTGGTCCTGCGCGGCGGCGGAGAAGCCGCGCAGCCCCACGGTAAACCCGATGTTGGTCTCGGGTTCAAGGACCCTCGAAGAGGTGAAGCGGCGCGTCACCGAAAGCGTTATGTCCACGCATTCGTTGGTATAGGTGATCCCCGCCCCGGCCCGGACGCTGCGCTCGGACGAGGCGTCGAACCGCCACTCGCCGCTGGCCGTCCAGTGCCGCGCAAAGCGGTATTCGCCATCGAGGGACCATTCCGAGACCGAGTCGGCCCGGTCCTCGACCGGATCGTCGGGCAGCCAGGTATAGGTCGCCCCGAGATCGGTGCGCGCGTTCTGCCAGCTTATCCGGGCCTCGGCCTTCGAGGCGTCGAGCTCGTCGTCGATCAGGCTGCGCCCGGTCACCACGAGCCCGGTATCGGTGCGCGCCTGCGCGGCCACCAGCAGGTCGGAATTGCGGTCGCGCAGGCCCGAGGAGCGGCTGAAGGTCGGCGTGCCGCCGGGCTCGCGCAGGCGCTCCTCGCGGATCACCTTGCCCAGCGCGAGCCGCCCCTCCCAGCCCTGCGGCGAGAGGCGCGTATAGCTCACCCCGACGGCCCCCGAGACCCCGCGCTCGCGCCGGTCGGGGGCGGGAAAGCGCGAGATGTTGAACAGGTTGCCCTCGTCGAACTCGACGGCGGTGCTCTCGTCCAGCGGCACGTCCGGGTCCGAGCCCCCCGACCAGGCAAGCTGCGCCACCGGCTCGACGACATGGGCGACGCCGCCGCGCGACGCCTTCATCAGCGGCCAGCGCAGGCGCAACGCCGCGCGCGGCGTGATCTCGGTGGCCTGATCGTCCGCGGTGGCGCCGATCTGGGCGATCTCGAAATGGTCGATCGCCAGCCCCGCCTCGACGGTGGCCAGCACCCCCGCCCGCCCCGTCCACTGCCGCAGCCAGTCCGCCTGCGCGGTGAGGCGCGTCACGTCGCGCCCGTCGGCGAACAGGTCGAAATCGGGCCCGTCGGTGCTGTCGTCGGACGGGCGGTAATGGCTGTGCGCCAGCGCGGTAAGCCGAAGCTCGCCGCCCAGCCGGGACGGAAACACGCGGCGCGTGTATTCGCCGTTGGCGATGCTGCCGGGCAGGGTATCGTTGCTCTCGTCCTCGCGCAGGCTGTGGACATGGTCGAGCGACAGCCGCACATACTCGTCGCGGCGCGCCCGCTCGGCCGAGATGCCGCTCTGCAGCCGGTCCTTGTCGGAAAAGCCGTGGTCGAGCAGGAAGGTGTCGTCGCTTGTCAGCTCGAGATCGAAGCGCAGGTCGAAATCGCGCGGCAGGTCGAAACGGCCTTCGGCGAACAGGTAGCCACGGGTCGCGCGCGAACTGAAATCGTCATCGGCGATCGCCGTCTCGATCTCGATATCGCCGGTGCGGAACGCCTGCCGGTAGCGCAGGTCGAGCCGCCGCGAGTTCGTCGCCCAGAACGGTGCGATCGTCAGGTCGCTGTGATCGTTGAACGCGATGAAGAAGGGCGCGCGCACGCCGGTGCCAAGCAGGCTGGAGTTGACGAAACCCGGGGCGAGAAAACCGGTGGCGCGATCCACCGAGCCGTCGGGCATCTGCAGCCGCGGCAGGTAGAACACCGGCGTGTCGAGCACGCGCAACTGCGCGTCGTAGAAATACAGCCGCCGCTTCTCCTGATCGTGGATCATGCGCCGGGCGCGGATCTGCCACAGCGGCGGGCGGCCCGTCTCGCAGACCCGGCACGAGGTGACGGACGCCTTGTAGAGCTCGGTGACGCGGGCATCGGTGCGGCGCATCTGGTGGGCGGCAAGCTGAAGCTGTTCGTGCATCACCATGCGCGCGCCGCGCAGGATACCGTTGACGAGGTCGCGGTCGAGCGTCGCGCTGTCGGCGACCACCACCGTGGTGCCGCCCTCTTCGGTGAGGGTGAGCGGCCCGGTGATCTCGATCCGGTCGGCGCTGCGGTCATAGACGATCTGCCGCGCCGTGAGACGCCGCCCCTCGTGGAACGCCTCGACATGGCCCCGCGCGATCAGGCGGTCCTGCGCGTCGAGCACCACGTCGTCGGCCACCAGCATTGCCGGATCGCGCGTGGCCTCGGCGGGCCGGGCCGGAGCGGACGGCCCGTCCTGTGCCGCAAGCGGGGCCGCCGCGGCCAGAAACGCGCCCGCAAGCGCAAGGATGATCCGCAGCGCCCGCATCAGCCGTCCTCCAGGTGCAGGATGAGCCCGATGGCCAGAAGCAGCGCCGCCACCGGCGGCACCCAGGCGGCGAGCGCCACCGGTATCTGCCCGTTCTCGCCCAGTATCTGCGCGAAATTGCGCAGGTAGTGAAGGCCGAACCCCACGATCACCGCGCCCAGAACGCGCAGCCCGACATTGGCACCGCGCACATGCCCCATGGTGAACGCCGCCGCCATCAGCACCAGCGACACCAGGAACAGCGGCCGCGCCAGCTCGCTCTGGTACCAGGTCGCGTAGCGGCGCGCCGAAAAGCCCGACGCCTCGAGCTGCGCGATGAAGCCGGGCAGGTCCCAGACGGGGATGTAACGGGGCTTGCCGAAACTGTCGAGGATGCGGTCCTGCGTGAGGTCCGAGGGCAGTTCCATCGCCGCCACGCGCCGTGCCCCGGCCTCGGGGTTGCCGCCGCGGTCGAGCGTCCAGATCTTGACGTCCCGAAGCTGCCACGCCCCCGCGCCCAGCCGGGCCGTGGCGGCGCTGATGCGCCGCGCCGGCGTGCCGTCGGGCGCGAATTCGAGAAAGCTCGGATCGTGCAGCGTCCCGAGATCGGCGCTCGAGCGTTCGGCAAAGATCACCGTCTGCCCGCCCTTGTCGCCCTGCCGCATCCAGAGCCCCTCGGCCGACAGCGCGAGCGCCGCGCTCTCGATCCCGCGAAAGCGGTTGGACAGGTCGTGATCGCGCTTCGACGTGGCCGCCACGATCGGGTTGCCCACTGCCACCGCCAGCAGCCCCAGCACCAGCGTGACGGCGACCGGCGCCATCAGCCCGCGCAGCGCCGAGCGCCCGGCGGCGCGCAGCACCACGAGCTCGGACGCGCGCGCCAGCCGCAGGAACAGCGCCACCGACGCGAGGATCACCACCAGCGGCAGGATCTCGTAATTGGCCCACGGCATTTCCAGCGCCACGATGTGCAGCACGTCGGTCAGCGGCCGGTCGGGAAAATCGCCCAGCTTGTTCATCAGCTTGATCAGCGCGACGACCACCGCCAGCGGCACCGCCACGCCGGCGAAGGTGATCGCGAATCGCCGCGCGAGATAGGCGTGCAGGATCATGCGCCCGCCTCCGCCGCCCGCCGCCACGGGCGCAGCACCGCCGCGATCCGCCGCCACAGCCCCGGGCGCTGCGCCAGCCACATCAGCACCAGCGCCAGCGCCAGCCCCGCGAGCGACGGCAGGTAGAGCAGCGGCCAGAGCGCCGCGCGCGCCAGCACCGGGCCGAGCACCGCGCCCTCGATCACCTTGAGCCCCACCACCAGGCCGAAGGCCACCAGCACCTGCCGCCACACGCCAAAGCGGCTGAACGCCCCCACCAGCAGCGTGGCAAAGCCCACGAGCGCCGCCACGAGGCACATCAGCGCCGAGGTGACGCGGCCGTGCAGTTCGGCCATCACCGCGCCCGGCGCGGCCCCCGTGCGCGCCGCCACCGCCGCCGGGTCGCGCAGCATCGCCGCCGTCGAGGCAAAGGCGACCTTGTCGAGATCGATCGCGTCGCGGCTTATCAGGCTGCTGACATCGTGCGAGAAATCCTCGAAATGCGTGGTGAATAGCGTCTGCCCCGGCTGCTGCACGATCTGCGCCAGCCCCGCCACCATCACCAGCCGCGTGCCGCCCGGGTCCTGCACCAGGTAGGCGCGCGACGACGTGTAGGTCACCGTCCGTCGCGGGTCGCGCCGGTCCGACAGGAACACGTCGCGCAATTCGCCCCCGGGGGTGATATCGCGGATGTAGAAGGTGATCCCCGGGGCCGGGTGCAGGAATTCGCCCGCCGTCAGCAGCTGCGCGGTGATGTTGCGCGACACCTCGTCCTCGCGCAGCCGCAGCTGGCTCAGGCTGTTGGGAATCAGCAGGTGCGCCAGCACCGACATCATCAGCGCCACGATCCCCCCGAAGACCAGCACCGGCCGCGCCAGCCGCCACGGCGAATACCCGGTCGCCTGCACCACCGCCAGTTCGCTGTCCGACGACAGCCGGTGCACCACGTAGACGGCGGCGGCAAAGGCGGCGATGGGCAGCATGCCGCCGATCACCGCCGGCAGGGTCAGCGCGGTGAACTCGAAGAACACCCACGCGGGCTGGCCGTCGCCGATCAGCTTGTCGAACATGCGCACCGCCTTGTTGATCCAGAAGATCGACACCAGAACGAGCGCGAAAAAGCCGAACAGCACCATCAATTGCGACAGCATGTACCTGTCGAATCTGGTCACATTTCCCCCCCGCGGCAGCAGACTTGGCGATCAACCTAGCGGAATTGGCAGCGCGGGAAAACTGCTAACTGGCCATTGGCGGCCGGGCGCGCTAGGTCTGGCCGAAACCACCAACAGGAGCCCTGACGCATGACCTCTCCCGCCGATGTCCGTTTTTCCGAGACCGACCTTGATGCCATCGCCGACGCCGGGGGGCGCGTGGCCGTGTTCGTGACGCCCGAGGGCAAGCTCGACCCCGCCGGCCGGCGGGTCAACCGGCTGACGAAGGGGGCGCTCGCGCGGCTGATCGAGGGCGGCGCGCTCGACGACAAGGAGGCGGGCGAGGTGCTCGGCCTCGGCTGGCCCGCCGGGATGGCGGCGCGGGCGCTCGACGTGGTGGTGCTGCCGCGCAACGCCGACGCCGAGACGAGCCGCCGCGCGGGCGTGGCGCTGGGCCGCGCCAAGGGGTCGGGGCCGCTCACCATCCTGGGCGGCACGCTCAGGCGGCCCGCCGAGGTGGCGCTGGGCGCGGTGCTGCGGGCCTACGAATTCGCCAGCCACAAGACCGGCGAGACCGCGGAGACCGGCGACATCACGATGATGGTGCGCGACCCCGCGACCGCCGAGGCCGATTTCGCCCCGCTGCGCGAAGTGGCCGGTGGCGTGTTCCTCACCCGCGACCTGGTGAACACGCCCGCCAACCACCTGACCACCACCGCCTTCGCCGCCGAGACCGAGGCGCTGTCGGCGCTCGGCGTCAAGGTCACCGTGCTCGACGAGGCCGAGATGGAGCGGCTGGGCATGGGCGCGCTTCTGTGCGTCGGTCAGGGCAGCGCCAGCCCGTCGCACCTCGCGGTGATGGAATGGCAGGGCGGCGGCGACGCGGCGCCGCTCGCGCTCGTGGGCAAGGGCGTGGTGTTCGACACCGGCGGCATCTCGATCAAGCCGGCGGCGGGCATGGAGGACATGACCATGGACATGGGCGGCGCGGGCGTCGTCACCGGGGTGATGCGCGCGCTCGCCGGGCGCAAGGCGCGGGCCAACGTGGTGGGCCTCGTGGGGCTGGTCGAGAACATGCCCTCGGGCACCGCCGTGCGCCCCGGCGACGTGGTCACCTCGATGAAGGGCGACACGGTCGAGGTCATCAACACCGATGCCGAGGGGCGGCTCGTGCTGGCCGACGTGCTGTGGTACGCGCAGCAGACCTATCATCCGGCCGCCATCATCGACCTCGCCACCCTCACGGGCGCCGCGATCATCGCGCTGGGCCACGAGAAAGCGGCGGCGCTGTCGAACGACGATGCGCTCTGCGGCGCGGTGCTCAAGGCCGCCCGCACCGAGGGCGAGGGGCTGTGGCGGCTGCCGCTGGGCAAGGGCTATGCCAAGGCGCTCAAGAGCCGCATCGCCGATGTCAAGAATACCGGCGGACGGCCCGCGGGCACGATCACCGCGGCCGAATTCCTGCACCGCTTCATCGAGGACGGCACGCCCTGGGTGCATCTCGACATCGCCGGCGTGGCAAGCGTCAAGGCCGAGAGCGTCCACGCCCCCGAGGGCGCGAGCGGCTGGGGGGTGCTGACGCTCGACCGGCTGGTGCGCGACCGCTTCGAGGAGGGGTGATGGGCGCGGCCTATTTCTATCACCTGACGCGCCGCCCGCTGGAGGCCACCCTGCCGCTGCTGCTGCACAAGGCGCTGGCGGCCGGCTGGCGCGTCGCCGTGCGCGGGCCCGAGCCCGAGCGGCTGGACCGGCTCGACGCGCGGCTCTGGGAGGGGCCGGAGGACGCGTTCCTGCCGCACGGGCGCGCGGGCGGGCCGCACGACGCGCTGCAGCCGGTGCTGCTCACCACCGGGACGGACCGGCCCAACGGCGCGAACTGCGTGATGTCGGTGGACGGGGCCGGGGTGACGCCGGAAGAGGTGCAGACGCTCGAGCGGGTCTGCATCCTCTTCGACGGCAATGACGCGGCCGCGAAACAGGCCGCGCGCGGACAGTGGCGCGCGCTCACAGCCGCCGGCTGCACGGCGCAATACTGGTCCGAGGCGTCTGGAAAATGGGAGAAGAAGGCCGAGGCGTGACCGCCCGCCGCTACCAGACATCCGCCCGGTCAAGCGCCGCCGCACAGGTCGGCACCCCGACGAGGGCGGGTATCCCTGCACCAGTCAGCGATTGCCCGATCCACCCGTGCGGCGCGCTAAGCGGCAGGGGCGGCGGCACCTCCGCCGCGGTGACGGGGGCGAATCCCACCCGTCGGTAGAACGCCGGATCGCCGTAAGTCAGCGCCACCGCGACGCCCTCGGCACGCAACGCCTCCAGCGCATGGCGCAACAGCCCCTGCCCGACGCCGCGCCCCTGCCGGTCCGGGGCCACCGCCATCGGCGACAGCAGCATCACGCGCGTCGCCTGCCCGGGATAGACGAGTGGGGTAAAGATCGCCACGCCGATGATGCGCCCCGCCTCTTCGGCGCGGAACACGCGAAGATCGGAGGCGGGCGTGCGCGCCAGCAGGTCGCGCGCCAGCCCCGAGACGACCTCCCCCTCCTCCGCGCCCTCCGACGCGGCAAAGGTCTCGCGGAACAGCCCGACGATGGCCGCCTCGCAGCCTTCGGACCCGTCGCTCATCTCCATCCCCTGCCTCCTCCACGCAAAAGGGCCGCGCCTCATCAACGCGGCCCTCGCTCACACGGCTTTCATCCCGGTCAGCCGACCAGTTCGAGCCCCGAGAAGAAATAGGCGATCTCGACCGCCGCGGTCTCGGGCGCGTCCGAGCCGTGGACCGAGTTCTCGCCGACCGACTCGGCGTATTCGGCGCGGATCGTGCCCGCCGCGGCATCGGCGGGGTTGGTGGCCCCCATCACTTCGCGGTTCCTGGCGATGGCGTCCTCGCCTTCCAGCACCTGCACAACCACCGGCGCGCTCGCCATGAAGTCGCACAGCTCGCCGTAGAACGGGCGCTCCTTGTGCACCGCATAGAAGGTGCCCGCCTGCGCCGGGGTCATCTGGATACGCTTCTGCGCGATGATGCGCAGGCCCGCCTCCTCGAACTTGGCGTTGATCCTGCCGGTCAGGTTGCGCCGGGTGGCGTCGGGTTTGATGATGCTCAGCGTGCGTTCCACAGCCATGTCAGCCTCTTTCATGTCAGGGTGATGCCGCCGGGAGACACCCCGCGCGGCGCGGTCGCGGTCCGATAGCATGGCGTTCGGGCATTGAAAAGCCGCGATTGACTGTGCCCGCCGCATCGGGCATCCCGCGCCCATGCTGCGCATCGACGACATCACCTACGCCATCGCCGGGCACCGCCTGTTCGAGAGCGCCTCCGCCCTCATTCCCGAGGGGCACAAGGTCGGGCTCGTGGGGCGCAACGGCACCGGCAAGACGACGCTGTTTCACCTGATCCGGGGCGAATTGGCGCTGGAGGGCGGCCACATTGCCCTGCCGCCGCGCGCCCGCATCGGCGGCGTCGCGCAGGAGGTGCCCGGCAGCGACGTGTCGCTGCTGGATACCGTGTTGAGCTTTGACACCGAACGCACTGATCTCCTTGCACAATCCGAGACCGAGACCGACGGCGCGCGGATCGCCGAGATCCAGACCCGGCTGGCCGATATCGACGCCTGGTCCGCCGAGGCGCGGGCGTCGGCCATCCTCAAGGGGCTGGGCTTCGACGACGCCGAGCAGCAGATGCCGTGCAGCGCCTTCTCGGGCGGCTGGCGGATGCGGGTGGCGCTGGCGGGCGTGCTCTTTGCCGCGCCCGACCTGCTCTTGCTCGACGAGCCCACGAACTACCTCGATCTCGAAGGCGCGCTGTGGCTCGAAAACTACCTCGCGCGCTATCCGCATACCGTGCTCATCATCAGCCACGACCGCGGGCTGCTCAACCGCGCCGTCGGCTCGATCCTGCATCTCGAAGACCGGAAACTCACGCTTTATCAAGGCGGTTACGACCGGTTTGCCGAGACCCGCGCCGCACGCATCGCTGCCGCGCAATCCGAGGCCAGGAAGCAGGAGGCGCGGCGCGCGCACCTGCAATCCTATGTCGACCGCTTCCGCTACAAGGCCGACAAGGCGCGTCAGGCGCAGGCGCGGATCAAGGCGCTGGCGCGGATGCAGCCGATCGCCGCCCCGCAGGAGGCGGCGCTGCGGCGCTTCACCTTCCCCGAGCCCGAGGCGCTGTCGCCGCCGATCCTGCGGCTGGAAGGCGCGGCCGTGGGCTATGACGGCAAGCCGGTGCTGGGCCGGCTCGACCTGCGCATCGACCAGGACGACAGGATCGCGCTCCTCGGCCGGAACGGCGAGGGAAAATCGACACTTTCCAAGCTTCTGGCGGGCAAACTTGATCTTCTCGACGGGCGCGTCCACAAGGCCGGGCGGCTGCGCGCCGGGTATTTCGCGCAGCACCAGGTGGACGAGCTGCACACCGACGAAACCCCGCTCGACCATATCCGCCGGATGCGCCCGAACGAGGCCCCCGCGCGGCTGCGCGCGCGCCTCGCGGGCTTTGGCATCGGCCCGCAACAGGCTGAAACCATTGTCGAAAACCTGTCCGGCGGGCAGAAGGCGCGGCTGTCGCTGATGCTCGCCACGGTGGATGCACCGCATATGCTGATCCTCGACGAGCCGACCAACCACCTCGATATCGAGAGCCGCGAGGCGCTGGTCGAGGCGCTGACCGCCTATACCGGCGCGATCATCCTGGTGAGCCACGACATGCACCTTCTGAGCCTCGTGGCAGACCGGCTCTGGCTGGTGGGGGGCGGCACGGTGACGCCCTATGACGGCGATCTCGACAGCTACCGGTCGATGCTTCTCGCCCCGCAGGACAACGTGAAGAAACCCACGCAAAAGCCTGTAAAGAAAAAGGAAAAACCAAGCCGAGAGACCATCCTCAAGCTGCGGCAGGAGGTGCGCGCCTGCGAGGCGCGGGTCGAGAAGCTGATGGAGATGGAGGGCAAGGTGGCCGTCAAGCTGGCCGATCCGGACATTTACGAGGACCCCGGCACGCTGGCCACCTGGCAGCGCAAATACGCCGAGATCGAGGCCGGAATCGCCCGCGCCGAGACCCTGTGGGAGACCGCCCTGTCGCGGCTCGAGAAAGCCGAGCGCTGACGGCCGGCCGCACGGGTCAGGGCGCCGGGCGCGCGTTCCGGTCAGGCCCCGGCAAGCGCCGCCACTGGGCAAGCCCGAGCGCCCCGACCATCGCCGCGACGGCAAGCGCGGCGATGCGCCCGCCCGGCGTGACGATCCAGACCCCGCCAAGGATCAGCGCCAGCGTCGCCATCACCCAGCCCGCATCGCCGAGGCTGAAAAACAGCACCTCGGCCCGGCGCGGCGCGCGCCCGCCCCGCACGCTCAGCCACAAGAGCAGCGCATTGCCCAGGAGCCCCGCCCCGAGCGCGGCGACGAGCCAGACGGGCGGCGTGCCGAGCGCCTGCGCCACCGCCCCCGGTGCCGCGAGGAACAGGGCCCCGAAGCCGAGACACGACAGCGCGTTGAGGCGGAGTATGGTTGCAAGGGTCATGGCGGTCCTCCAATATCGTCAACCTGTTTGACAAGATACCGGAGCCAGCCATCATGTCAACAAAGTTGACGAAAGACATGCCCGACAGCCTCACGCTGACGCTCTACCATGCCGCGCGCGGCTACCAGGACCGGGTGACGCGGTGCCTGTCCGGGGTGCTGGCGCGCGACCACGGCATCGCCCTCGGACCGGCGCAGCTTGCCTTTCTCGCCGCGCTCATATGCGGCGAGACCACCACCTCCGAGGTCGCCCGCCGCACCGGGGTGAGCCGCCAGGCGGCGCACCGGCAGGCGGCGGCGCTGGCGGATCTGGGCTACCTCGCCCTTACCCCCGACCCGGACCGCCGCAACCAGAGCCTCGTGCGTTTCACCGAGGCGGGCACGCGGCTGATGGCGCTGTGCCGCGCGATCCTCGCGGACTGGGACCGCGCGCTCGGGCAAGAGGCCGCGACGCTGCGGCGGGCGGCGGCGATCATGGAGACGGCCCCGGCGGAGGGGGAGGCGCCGGCGTGACGGCGGGGCGGCCTCGCGGCCGCCCCCGGCCGTCTCCGGACGTGGGCGCCACCGGCGCACCGCCCCGAGGCCTGACCGGCCGCTCCGGGTCAAGAGCGCCCCCGCCCCCCGGACGCACCCCAGAATCCGCTTGGCAAACGCGCCCCCGCATGGTGCAACGCCCCCGAACCCCGGGAGAGCCCGCACGCATGGACACCGCCTTTCTGATCACCGCCTTCGTCGCGCTGTTCGTCATCATCGACCCGATCGGCATGACGCCGCTCTTCGTGGCGCTGACGCAGGGCATGGACAGCGCCCGCCGCCGCGCCATCGCCATCCGCGCCTGCGTCGCGGGCGCGCTGCTGATCGCGGTCTTCGCGGCCTTCGGCGAGCAGGTGCTGGGCTTCATCGGCATTTCCATGCCCGCCTTCCGCATCGCGGGCGGCATCCTGCTGTTCCTGACCGCGCTCGACATGCTGTTCGAGCGCCGCGCGCGCCGCCGCAAGGGGCAGGCCGACGCCTCGGAAGAGGACGAGGGCGACGACCCCTCGATCTTTCCGCTGGCCATCCCGCTCATCGCCGGGCCCGGCTCGATCACCACGGTGATCCTGCTGGTGGGCGAGCGGCCCGGACCCGAGGGGCTGGCGCTGGTGATCGCGGTGATGCTGTCGGTGATCGCGCTGGCGCTGGTGCTGTTCCTGATGGGCGGGCTGCTCGAGCGGGCGCTGGGCCATGTCGGCATCAACGTGGTGACGCGGCTGCTGGGCATGCTGCTGGCGGCGCTGGCGGTGCAGTTCGTGCTCGACGGGCTGCGCGGGTTTGGATTGGCGGGCTGAAGGCCCATATACCGCGCATGGAGAGCTTCGATTTCCCCCGCCTCGTCTATCTCTCGATCCTCGGATCGGTGCTGGTGCTGTGGTTCGTGGTGCAGGGGCGCGAGTCGCTGGGCAAGCTCTTGCAGCACGCCGCCCTCTGGGGGCTGATCTTTCTGGGCGCGATCGCGGTCGTGGGGCTCTGGCAGGACATCCGCCAGACGGTGCGCCCCACCCAGAGCGTCATCAGCGATGCCCGCATCGCGCTGCCGCGCGCGCCGGACGGGCATTATTACGTCACGGCAGAGGTCAACGGCACGCCCACCCGCTTCGTCGTCGATACCGGGGCGAGCCAGATCGTGCTGAGCCGCCGCGACGCCGCCGCGGCGGGGATCGACACCGGCGCCCTGATCTTCACCGGCCGCGCGCGCACCGCCAACGGCACGGTGCGCACCGCGCCGGTGCGGCTCGACAGCCTCGCCATCGGCCCGTTCGAGGACCGCGACGTGCGCGCCGTGGTCAACGCGGGCGAGATGGACGGCTCGCTTCTGGGGATGGACTACCTGCGCCGCTTCTCCAGCGTCGAGATCACCGGCGAACGGCTGGTGCTGACACGCTGAGGCCCGCCGTGGTGGTGGTGCCGCGTGAGGGGATCGAACCCCCGACCTTCGCTTTACAAGAGCGCTGCTCTACCGGCTGAGCTAACGCGGCCACGCCGGGCCTCGTTAAACGCAATCGTCCCGGCGGGCAAGCGGCACGGGGGCCACGATTGCGGTTTTCCTCTGTCGCAAAGCGCCTATACTGCCGCGAAACCCCGCGAGAGGCAAAGGAGAGCAATGCAGGTCGTCATCCACGCAGGCGCGCACATGACCGACGAGGACAGGCTTCTCGCCTGCCTGCGCGACAATTCCGGAGCCCTCGCATCGCACGGCACCCATGTCCCCGACCCCGCCAGCTATCGCCGCCTGTTGCGCGACCTGATGCACAGCGCACAGAAGGGCGCCCTTCCGGCCGATGCGCGCGACCGGGTGATGGCCGCCACCGGCGCGCCCGGGGGCACCGCCCGGCTCGTCCTGGGCAATCACGGTTTCTTCGGCACGCCCAAGATGTCGGTGGGCGGTGCG
>Ga0102926_1001431_pt1 | contig 14068 bp, 23 predicted proteins | sample SalPonR1_A_D2_MG_FD_78173 | JGI IMG/M metagenome (GOLD analysis project Ga0102926, IMG submission 78173) | Salt pond soil microbial communities from South San Francisco under conditions of wetland restoration - Salt Pond MetaG R1_A_D2_MG | ecosystem: Environmental > Aquatic > Marine > Intertidal...
CGTGTTTATCAATACTACGAAAAGACAGGTGGATGATGTTAGATATTAAGACAAAGAACAAACTTTACGCCAGGCTCTACAAATGGGCTAGGGCAAAATATAGAGAAACTTACCTCGACCTGTACAAATGCGACAGCAAATGTGCGAACTGCGATCAATGGAACTCTATCATACGTCTTGACTATGAGAACTTTTCACTTGAGACTGCTCACGGTTATATGACAAAGTGTGGTTGTTGTAAAAAGACTACATTTTGGAATTGTGGAGTAGCTCCGTTTCCTGTGGTATGCGACGCTAACGGAAACCCGATACAAGATAAATAATACTATATCACAGGAGTATTATTTACATGGCCGTTGTATCAATTTCGAGAATACAGGTAAGACGAGGCACTGCCTTACAAGGAACAGGGCTGCCACAACTAGCAAGCGGTGAGTTTGGTTGGGCAATAGACACCCAAGAATTATATATTGGCAACGGCAGCACGTCAGAAGGCGCACCGGCTGTAGGCAATACTAAGATACTAACAGAGAACGTAAATGTATTAAGCCTTGCAGGACAGTACACTTATCAAGACGAGATTCTTACTGGAACTGCCGCAAGAACAATCTCTGAGAGGCTAGACGACAGAGTAAGTATAAGAGCTTTTGAGGTCGGAAGCAGTATAACACAGACTCAGCAGCTACAAAAGGCACTGTTTGAACTTTACTTAAACCCACAAGGCAACGAAACAGAGTATGCTTATGTATTACACGTAGAGCCTGGCATCTTTGATATAACTGAGACAATATACGTTCCTCCTTTTACTACTATCATCGGCGCCGGCAAAGATAGAACAATATTTAAAAAGAACGGCAACTTTGCTATGTTCGAGACGATTATAAGCGATCCTGGACAGTATGACGGAACACTAGCAAGTGCATCTGTTATTACAACACCTTTAGGAACTAACGATCAGTCTCGTGAGATAAGACTCGAACATATGACGCTCGAGACTACTAGTAATAGCATCGGAACCCAAGTGCCGTTATTGAAGTTGAACAGTACTAGGAACAGCTCGTTCAAAAAAGTAAAGTTTAAAGGTAGCAAAGTTAGAGGCCAAGAAACAGATTCTGACGACGTAGCGATAGAGTTTATAAGCGAAAGCAACGCAGTACGTACAAGAGATAACCAGTTTATCGAGTGTGAATTTATTGATTTAGGTTTTGCTGGATATAGCTCGTCTAACATTACAGATAATACATTTGAACGATGCACTTTTGAGTTCTTAAAGAAAGGACTAGTACTAGGTGAGAACTTAGCATTTGATCAAGACGGTCCGACTGATAACGTTATTACTTTGAGCACGTTTGATAACATCGACGAACAAGCATTCTTTGTGCCTGCAGGCACAAAGAATTCAAGTGTAAAGAATACTTACGGGCGCAACGTCGGAAACTTAGGCGGTAACGCCGATGTTGCAAGGTATCCTATTGTCGAGTTTACCGAACGTGGCAACCTGTCAATTGATGACGTGTTCAAACGTACACGCGACTTAGCAATTAACCAGACATTTATCACCGGCGGCGTCGACGCCGCACCTTATTACCCAGAGGTAGCAGGACCAGTGTTCTTTACTTGGGGGTTTTACGAAGAATTTACTGTTAACCAAGCAGGTGTTAACTCTCCGTTACTGACGTTTAGATTACCGGCAGACACTACTAAGTTTTACACTGTTGAGTATTTTTACAAAAGCACTGAGACTGGCAGATCCTTTAATCGTTCCGGAGAATTAGAAATTCATGTAAATAGAGATAACGGGATAGACGAAGTAGAGATAACTGACAACTATGAAGTTACTGGGGATGAAAACTTTAACGAAGCAATTAAGTTTACAGGGTCTATTAGTAGTGTGCAAGATAGTGCAAGTCCCAGTAACACAGTCTATGCTACAGATATATCTATAGAGAACCCAGGTGACGAAGGATTAATGACAATCAGAGTAACTTCAAAATCATAATGGCTATTTAATGTTTGATAAAATCTATGAAGACCGTTTGCAAGAATGGGGAAGTTTTCGTGATACCCTTGAAGAAGCAGAAGATCCTATACAGTTAGCTATAGGAAAATATGCACAAGCTCCTACAGTAAGCATACAAACTGATCCTTGGGATCAGAGTACCTGGCCTTCTCCCTGGGAGCTTATCTTAGAAAACCAGTACTGCGATTTTTGCAAAATCCTGGGAATTTGTTACAGTTTACAGTTAACAGACAGGTTTTCAGCGAGTCACTTTGAGATACATACTGAAGTGGATAGAGAAAAAGGAAGGAACTACTACCTTTTATCTGTCGACGAGTATGTAGTAGGGTACCACGAAACCACGTGGATATACAAGACTAACTTGCCATCGGCACTCGAATCGCAAACAGTCTACCTTATGAAACCACTCAACTAAATACCAAAAATAACACACTTCGGCAATGGTTGTCTGAGTGAACAATCACGAGCCGCGAACTGAACGACCTAAGTGAGCTACTCAGAAACCAAGCAAACAACTAAAAATAAAGAGGATCTATGATAGAAACAATTGTTAAACGTGACGGCAGCAAGGAAGCCTTTTCTCCGTCAAAGATTAATAAATGGGGCGAATGGGCATCAAAGTCAATTGGACAAAGAGTCGACTGGTCATCTGTAGTGTTGCACACTGTGTCTACGCTACCAAAAGAGTGTACTTCGTCAGTACTGCAAGAGAGACTAATTAAAACGTGCTTAGACTATAATTCATGGTCATACAACCGAATGGCCGGCCGACTTTATGCTGCATATATCTACAAAAAGTTGTACGGCGACGATTTCCCAACAGTAAAAGAACTTCATCTTAAATTGCAAAGTCTAGGATTAATGGTCCACCTAAGTTACTCAGACGAAGAGTACGAAGAAGTAGAAAGAATCATTAACCATAAGAGAGACCTAAAGTCGTCTCACTATGCCCTGCACCAGGTTCGTAGTAAGTACGCTATTCAAAATCGCGTAACACAAGAAGAGTACGAATCACAGCAGTTTGTGTTTATGAGAATGGCAATGGCGCTGTCAGAAGACCAGCCAAGAGAACGTAGGATGCAAGACGTTGCTAAATTTTATGAGCATCTTTCAATGAAACGAATTAACGCGCCAACACCGAACTACGTTAATCTTGGGACGCCTTTAAGAGGATATGCGTCTTGCTGCTTATACACAACAAACGACAATGCTCGTTCGTTAGCTGTAGGCGACCATATCGCCTACACTATGACATATATGAGTGCAGGCATCGGATCACACATGTCGTGCAGAAGCGTTAACGATCCAGTACGAGGAGGCGTCATTCGTCATCAAGGCAAACTCAACTACTATCGTGCGTTAGTTGGTGCTATCAAAGCTAACTTACAAAACGGGCGCGGAGGCGCAGCGACGACGTACTACAACGTTTTTGATCCTGAAGTAGAGTCAATAATCCAACTTAAAAACCCAATGTCAACTGAAGACAAAAAGATCCGCGGAATGGACTATAGTATGGGTGCAAATAAGTTGTTTGCAAGAAAAGCAGCAAAGAATGAAGACGTATTCTTGTTTAACTGCTTCACGGCGCCAGACCTGTACAAAGCCCTTTATGACAAAGACGAAGAAGCGTTTGAAGAGCTTTACAACAAATACGAAAACGATCCTAATTTCAAGAAAACGTACATTAATGCAAGAAGTATACTCTTGTCGGTGTTAAACGAAGGGTACGAAACAGGACGAGCATATCTTCATTTCATTGACGAAATGAATAGGCACACGCCTTTTAAAGAAACAATTTATTCTAGTAATCTATGTGCAGAAATAGCATTAGTTACCAAAGGATACGATGATATGCGTGACCTTTATTCTACAGAGGACCATGATCGCGGCGAAGTAGCTACCTGTAACTTAGGTGGGATTGTAGTTTCTAATATCACAGACGACGAGCAGTACGAAGAAGTTGCATATTATACACTATTGATGATCGACAAGTGTATCCACCTCGGTCACTACGAACTTCCTCATATTGGCGTCACAGCAAAATCTAGACTAAATGCCGGTGTTGGTATAGTGGGGCTCGCCCACCTAATGGCTAAGAATCATAAGAAATATAGCACAGAAGAAGGCAAGCAGTTTATTCACGAAATAGCCGAAAAACACATGTATATGTTGGTTAAAAGCAGCTTACAGCTAGGAAAAGAACTCGGCAACGCTCCGTGGATACACAAAACAAAATGGCCAGAGGGCTGGTTACCCATTGACACGTATAAGAAAACGGTTGACAAGATCACAGATTTTAAGTTAAACTATAATTGGGAAGAGTTACGTAATGACATTGTAGCCAACGGCGGAATTCGAAACAGCGTAGTTGCTGCTCATATGCCAACAGAGGCTAGTGCAAACGCATCAGAGACTACGAACGGGGTGTATCCTGTTCGAGACTTAACTCTTATTAAAACAGATAACACAAAGGTATCATACTGGGCAGCGCCAGACGGTGACCGTCTAACTAAATGGTACGAAAGAGCGTGGGATATACCCACTAGAGATATGATTGATTGTTATGCTATTATTCAAAAGTTCACTGACCAAGCAATATCAGCTGATCTATATAGAAAGATTATCGGCGACGACACTGTAACATCAAAAGAAATGTTATCAGATTACTTTTACATGGTTAAGATGGGACTAAAGACCAGATACTACCAAAATAGCAAAACATCGAACGGAACAGAATTAAACTCAACAGACGACGTTTGTGAAAGTTGCACATTATAATTATCGGAGGAATTAATGGCAGAGCAAGTTGTTTTTAACGTAGACAAGGCGGACTACGACCGCCCACAGTTATTGATGGGAGAGGCCCCTGGCTTGTTTGACACAGTTAACAAAAAGTTTCCTGAGGTTTGGAGACTTTATAAGAGTCAAAAGGCTCTAGATTGGGACGAGAACGAGTTTGACTACAGTTCTTGTAACGCTGACTTTAAGAACTGTAGTAAGTCTACTTATGATATGATGATTAAGACCCTTGCTTGGCAATGGGAAGCAGATAGTGTTGCTTCCCGAGCTATAGCTCCGGTACTTGCACCGTTCATTACATCGAGTGAACTATGGGCTGCTTGGCAACGTATTAGTGACAATGAAGTAATCCATGCTGCTACCTATTCGGAGATTGTACGTAACAGTTTTGATAACCCAGCAGATATTCTAGACGAGATTCTTTCAGTAGAACAAGCACTAGACCGGCTGACTAAAATAGCAGAGGTATTCTCAGAGGGGTTTGTTACTTCTCACAAGTACGCCATTGGCCAAGTTGCCAACAACCAGGAGACATACAATTCTGTATTTAAGATGATATGTGCCTTGCTTGTTCTTGAACGTATTCAGTTCATGGCTTCATTTGCTATCACATTTGCTATATGTGACACCGGGATGTTTCAACCTATTGGAAAGGCTGTCCAAAAAATTGCACAAGACGAACTAGAGATCCACGTGGAGCTTGACAAAGCAGTGTTGCGCAATGAACTCAAAACAAAGCGTGGAGCTTTAGCGTTTGAACAGTGCCGTGATGACATCAAGGAGCTAATCGACCAAGTTGTTGATTCAGAGTTCGAATGGGTAGAATACCTCTTCTCTGAAGGAAGAGAGCTAGTCGGCTTAAACGTGGACGTACTTAAAAAATGGATTCTATTTTGTGCAAAAGACGTATATCACTTCCTTAATATCAAGAGTGAGTATAGCTTACCGCGCGACAACCCGCTTATGTTCATGGAAAACTGGTTAGATATCTCAAAAACTCAGCCGTCACCACAAGAGCAAGATAACGCTCAGTATAAGGTCGGTATAATGCGTAGAGATGACGCAGGCGAAGACTTCGACACCGATTTTTAAGGTAAAGAACAACAAAAATAATGGAGAATAAAATATGGACAACACGATTGTATGGAGTAAGGTAGGGTGTCCTTTTTGTGATCAAGCAATTAACTTGCTTAACGAAAAGGGCATCGGTTACGAAGTGCGCACCATCGGGCAGGGATGGACTAAGTTTCAGCTCCTTGAAGTAGTGCCTACAGCAACAACAGTACCACAAATTTTCTTAGAAGGTGAATACATTGGTGGGTTCACCGAGTTAGAAGCACATTTTAGTCAGTTAGAGGAAACAAATGTTAATTAATGTACCTTATAAAAAAGGCGATGTAGTAAGTATCAAACTCGCATCAGGCGAAGAAGTATTAGGCACTTTAGAAGAAGAAAAAGGCGAGTCATTGATAATATCAAAACCAAGAATGATTGCTGCTATGGAACAAGGTATCGGCTTGGCACCTTTTATGTTTTCTGTAAACTTAGACGGAAAGTGTGAGTTTAAAGCACAGAGTATCCTGTGTATTACAAAAACAGAAGAAGGGTTTGCAAGGCAGTATACACAACATACTACAGGGATACAAGTGTAAATGGCACATCGTCCGTTATCGTTTAATGCCTCAGTTAACTCCAATTCTATTATTGTAGAGTCAGTAGATCAGGCATTAGAAACATCAGCAAACGCAACAGGTATCTTAAACAGCCTACAAGGCCTAGTGAACGATACCGTGTCACAGGAGATTGCAGACACTATTAGTTTGTTAAAACCTTTCATAGAAAAGATTACAGCAGCATCACAAGGTTCGAAATCTGTTATAGAAGACTTTGAAAAAGCTGTTAGGGATTATAACATCCGTGCTGATAACTATCTTGCCACAGTTACGTTCCCCGACGCTGAGCCAGAGGATGTTACCGACCCTACTGACGACTCGTTGTTTCGATCTGTGAACGCAACTGCAAAATCGATAGTTGACGAAGTAACCCGAACTTACAGATTTTCAGGAACAGTAAGGGAAATTTTATTAGAGATAGACCCAGCGCCGCCATTAAGTGCAAACATATCTAGCTCAAAAGGTATAGATATTAGAGATATTGTGGTTAGAGCGGCAAAGGATCTTTCAATTGCATCAGGAGCCGAAACTCGCGCAGTCTTAACAGAGTCATCGGGTGGATTAGGTAGTCCTACGTTTGATGCTCTAGCCGAGTTGCTAACAGACATAAACGATAGGCTCGATCCTATTAACGCTGTAAAGACAAAAACTAGTACGCCCGAAACAAGTGAAGCGATTGCTGTATACAAAGAAGAAATAGAGATTGGATTGGAAACTGTTACAAAAGGTGTAAATTTCCTCGATAACACTATAAACGGACTAATAGATCAACTGAACTCGTTGACATTCTAAGGACAAATTATGAGCAGAGGTTTAGCAAGACTGGGCGACAGGACAATTGGTACTTGCGTCCACCCGTCTCACTTTCCGGTACCTGGACCACTCAACATCGGCGGCACAATTGTAGTAGGCACACCAGGGGTAACGTCTGGTAATTTACCAGATGCTCGGATGACAGACTTAGTAGTAACAGACTGTGGGCATACTGATATGATAATCACAGGCAGCGTAGGTGTCACATCAAGTATTTTAGGAACTGCCCGTCTTGGTGACTCGACCGGCGGCTTTGGCATCTACTTCGGGACCATTATTGCCGGTGATTCTAACGCAACTACACCATAAACTGTTGACATCTGTTACTATAGGCACTACACTATAGTTTTAGTAGAGGTAATTATGAAAAGAATCTTAACGGACGCGGATGGTGTACTCTTAGACTGGGAGCATGGTCTACATCGCTGGATGGAAATGCAGGGCCACCGCAAAGCAAACGCACTCAGCACACGCCGGATCGAAAGTGCTTACCCTGGTCTGAGCCAAGAAGAAGCTCGACGCAACGTATCTCAGTTTTGTGACAGTTCACACATTGGCTTCTTGCCTCCAGAGCGTGATGCCGTAGAACAGGTAGCTCGTTTAGTACAAGCAGGCTATACGTTTACAGTAATCACCAGCTTAGGAAGAGATCCTTTCACTATGGAATTACGTATTCAGAACCTCGAAAGACTGTTTGGTACTAAATCATTTGACGGTATAGAGTTTCTTGATATCAGTGCCGACAAAGACGATGCTCTCAGCAAGTACGAAGATACTGGTTATTACTGGATCGAAGACAAGGCCAAAAACGCAGAGGCAGGCTTACAGTTTGGGTTAAAGCCGATCTTAATCGATCACTTGCATAATCAGGACTATCATCACCCTGATATAACTCGTGTAAAGGACTGGTCTGAGATTGCAGAAATTATCCTTTCAAGCGAGTAAGATCGCTAAATAGTATAGCAGAGGATAAGATTATGGAAGTTAGTCGATCAACCCAGCAGTACTTTGAAGAGATTGCCGAACGAACTTCACAGTATTTTGAAGCACTTGAGTTTGCAAAAGAATTTGTACTTAACCAACAAATTCAACGTAACGAGCCGATTGTTGATTGTATGCTGATGAGCATCCTATGGGTTGCTTCCGTACGCGACGACAAGTTAACAGAAGAAGACGTCTGTACATACTTAAATGTCGACACAGATGTTAACAAAGGAGACATTGCAGTAGAAATGGTTCCTGAAATGCAGGGCTTTACACTTGAACAAGTTCTACAATACGTAACTGATATACACGGTCTAACATAACAACTACCTGGAGATCCTATGTCACGTAAGGTTAGAGTTCCGCAGAAGCCAAAGGCATATAACACACTTAAGAAGGACTTTGAGCCCGAATGGAAGGAGCGTAAACGGGTGTTACGTCAAAAAAAAGTTAAAAAGAAAATCAAATACAAGCAGCAACTCTACGACGTTAGTGGTTGACAAGTTGCTTGTTTGAGAGTATCATAAGACTTTAACACTAGGAGATTGTCATGGTTGAGTTACAAGAAGTAGTAGAACGGGTAGAAGAGTACCATAACACAGTGCTGTCAGTCAAAGATTATTTACGGTACAATGAAATCGACGAGCAAGCAAAAATCTTGTATTTCTTGTTGATGGGTATTGTTTGGACGGCAACAAAACGCAACGAATCGATTACAGATGCAGATGCTAACGTCTGGTTAAACCTAGACGACGGCACAGTCCAAGGAATAGACGGTGTCGAAACAGTACCAGAGATGGCATCTGTTCCGTTGGAAGACTTCTTAGACTACCTAAGAACGACTTACCTTTCGTAAAGGTAACAACCTAACACTAAAACATAAACAAGGAGAAATATGTCAGCTTGGCTACCACTTGCTATTTTACTAGCATCGTTAACATTATTTGTGATTTTCGCATTTGTACTCGGTGCAATTGTTAACAAATTAACGAGTCTCATTAAATCGTTACAAGAAAAAGAAACAAACTCTAATATCGAGTCAGAGGACACTGAAGCAGTTAGTAACCCCTAACTGACTCTACAAGAACAACTTAACCAGTAAACTAAAGGAACATTCTATGGCACACGCTAGGCTACATATAATCTGCGGCAATTGCGGATCAAACGAGTTTATGTCGTATCGCATTGTGCGAGACTTCCATGATTACGGTGATCGCCAAGAAGACGGAGTAGTACTGCACTGTGGTAATTGTTCAACTGTTCATGATCTCGAAGACACAATCGAGAACAAAGGAGTAGAATAATGGATCCTGTTACAATAGTACTTGCGATTATACTTGTCTTAGGAGCCGGGTTCTTGTTAGGGGCCTTAGTTACTAAGGCACAGGATTACTCGGAGGGGACTAACGAAAATACGAGAAGTGTCGCACAAGAAAGATTATCTGTATTAAAAGAAGAACTCGATAGCGCCAAGAGTGTAGCCGAAGAACTACATAAAGAGGTTGACGAACTAAAAGCCCAACTCAGCTATCAGTACTTGTTAATATACGAGGAAGAACAGGACGTAGAGGCGTTCTTAAATGAAGTGAGAGCTAAGGCTCTCGAAGACTTCGCTGATGATTATGGGTGTAGCGCATCGCGCGACGCGATGCGAATGGCTAATGATTTGCGTATAAGAAACAAAAGTGACTAATATGTTTAAACAGCTAAAATCTAAATTTCTCCGTATGTGGCGCGAGTATCAGCGTTTATTGCGCATCAAACAAAATGGTTTTGACACTCACGAGCTTATTCACAAGTATAACGAATCAATCAAAGACGCTAAACGATATCGCTGGCTTCGTGACAACAAGCACTTGGACAGGTGGTGGAGTGTAGAAGGTCCAGGAGATCGTTGTGCAAACATCGACCAAGACATCGACAACGCGATTTTCTTGGAACTCTTAGAAGAGACGTTTGGCGAAGAAAAGAGACCAGAAAACTGTCGAGAGAGGCTAAAGGACGAAGGAAAAGCCTATCCTAAAAGCGGCTGCAATGCGTGTCATAAGAATGCCTTCGGAACTTGTCCACATAAATAACAAAACATAGTCAGCCTGGATAAGTTAATGAGATTCAAAGAAATAACGGAAGGTGTCCAGACCAGCGGCATTTTCTATCACGGAACGAACGCAAAGTTCGACACGTTTGACGTAGCAGCAGAGAAGGTTAACCGCGCTACAAACGTGTCTGGTGCTTATTTTACGCCCAGCGCAGTTGAAGCGGACGAATACGGTAGCCGCGTACTAAAAGTAGAAGTAACTACCAAGCGTCCATTTTACGCAATGCAAAAGAACGAAGTTACGGAAGAGATGGCGGCAAAAGCAAAAGAACTGCTATCCAAATATACCAGTTACAAAGAACATTGGTTAGAAACTGCGATCATCCCAGCTTTTATTGAGAAGGGCAACTTCAACGGCCTTTCTGATGTAAGCGGTGACATCAAGCGTGAGATTCTGCTGGCTGGCGGCTACGACGCTTATGTAGATGGGCGTCACGTAGTAGTGCTCGAGCCCACCTCAGAAAACGTAGAAATTCTAAAAGAACTGTAAAAGAGGTTGACAAAAAGGTAACCCAATGCAATACTTACTGAGTGAAAAAGAGTTACAAGAGCTTAGAGAAAACGCAAGACGTAATAACCAGGTAAACAAAGAAAACCTGCAATGGCTTTGTACAGAACTAGCAAAGCACATGCCGGTTGAAGTTAGTTGGATGAATAAAGATGTACCGGAGCCATGGGGCTGTATACTTGACGAAGGGTCAGACCCAGGATACTGTGATCATTGTCCGGCACAAGAGCTTTGTCCAAGTACGTATAAAGAGTTCAGCAAGTAAGATAAATATTAATACGATCCTGTTATTAAAGAATTAAATTTAGAGAAAAGAAGAATTCGACGAAGTTCAGGAGTATGTACGTAAGACTCGGGTTCGACTCCCGAATCCTCCACCAAATTTGTTATGGGGGATAACTGGAAATCGATTACTGCGGATAACTGAATGGAGAATCGGTAGGCGATGACCGTAAATCAAGCAAAACTAGGAAATGACGAAAATTCATTTACCACAGAACTAACAGTAGAAGGTCTTTTCGAAGATCAGCTACTAGCTGCTTAATAACCAGCAAGTTCGGGGATATCACTATCCTGCAACAGAAAAGTGATAAAAGGAGCCTTCGGGCTCTTTTTTTTATGTCTCCATAAATAATGTACAAGGAGACATTATGTACGAGTATAAATGCACATTAGATAGAGTAGTAGACGGTGACACAGTCGACGTCAATATAGATTTAGGCTTCGGCGTATGGTTGCACAGTCAGCGTGTAAGACTAGTGGGCATTAACTGCCCAGAAACGCGCACACTAGATCTAATCGAAAAGAAGTTCGGCTTCGCAGCAAAACAGCGGGTAGTCGATTTAGTTACGCTCGAAGGGCTTGTTCTAGTATCAAAAAACTTTGAAGGTAAGTTTGGACGCATCCTAGGCGATTTCCACATAGCAGGTCAAGAACGAACTCTAACAGAAATTCTTCTAACTGAAGGCCACGCTGTAGAATACGGACTAGACGACAGAGAAGAAGAAAAGAGACATCTAGAAAACAGGCAAAAGCTAATAGAATCAGGCAAAGTGTTGCCATAACCACTTGACAGATCCGTTACCTCTCTGTATAATGTTTAAATAATGTACGCGAGAGGTAAACACATGACAATGCATCTTGTGCAAGGTATAAGCTCAACCAAGACTACCAAACCCAAGGCAAGTAAACTCACTGACACTAAGCGCAAAGAGCTAGGCGATCAGTTATGCCAACTCAATAAAGAACTCAAACAGCAAGGCCGTCACGACGAGCGAATGACGTTTGACGAGTATCTCGACTACCTGCACGGCAAGCCCAAGGCTAAGTCGCGCAGGCCTGTGCAACGCAAAACTACTCCTGCTTATCGTCGCGAGACACCGGATATTCCGTCAATGGGCGACGCCAGCGGTGTTGCTGTTAAGAAAGATCCGCAACGCTATACAGGCACGTTAGTTAAAGGTATTAGCGTTCTTCACAAAAGTAATGCTGTTCCTGTTATCAACGATGAAGAGATTGTTGATATCGCGCGGATGCGTCGTGGATAACTTTTACCCGAGCCAGCTCGATATCGCTCATAGTTCCGACCATCCGAGTCTCGGACTGCGAGCAATGATAAGATGGTGCAACAACACTATAGGCGACGAGTACGAAACATGGTGGTTTGCAAGAATACCGTGTGCCGACGACTATCATAGTTGTAGAAGATACAGGTTTCATTTCGAAACCAAAAACAAACGGCTGTTGTTCGAGATGCGGTTCTCCGAAGCAGCAAAAACCAACTTCCAACACTGAGAAGACGAAATGCAAATTTCAAATTTCCGTAACCTAAAACGATTTCCGTCCGAAACTTACCACACACTAGAATCACTAGTAGCTGACGTCGATGTTACTACTACTTCAGGAATTCTTTGGTGGAAGAAAACTAAAACAGAAACTCATCAGGTGTTCAAAGGCGAATCCGGGGGACACTGGCAATGGCTAGAAAACGGCAAATGGACCCCTGAGTTCCAAGTCGAAAGACTGTACGACGCATACGAAATGAAAGAGAAAATGACACGAGGTTAAAATGGCAAAATTAGTAAAAGCATTAGGAATTACACTGCTTGCAATTATAGGGTTGTTCCTTGTTCTTATTGTGTCTTCACAGGCAGTAAAAGCAGAAGCTATGTTTACCTCGCCTATTGTCGGCAGTCCTATGATTGTAAACAACGCAGAGGAAGAATGCCTGGCTCTTAACGTGTACTATGAAGCACGATCAGATATGATGGCTGGAAGATACGCAGTAGCAGACACTGTGCTCAATCGCGTAGCAGACAGTCGGTACCCTAACACAATCTGCAACGTAGTAAAGCAAGGCAGGCTAGGCGATCCTCCTGGCAGTGAGGTACGCAAGCATCTGTGCCAGTTCAGCTGGTTCTGCGACGGGCTAAGCGATAATCCCACAGATGAAGATAGTTGGCAGAAGGCGCAGATTACAGCCTACAACATTATCAACTACGGCAAGTTTCGTGGGATCACTGAAGGCTCAACCCATTACCACGCAAACTACGTGAGCCCTGGTTGGATTAACAGTCTTGAGCTTATTGGCACTGTTGGGCAACATACCTTTTATCGCTGGGAGTAAATTCCTTTTTTAGATAAGTACACATATCAAACAAAAGGAACCGGAAATGCTTATCGGAATTCTCACGCTGATCACAGCACTTTGTATATCAGCAGTAGCAATTTATTATTCAGTCGCAGGGCTTGTGGCAATCTTTGCGGCTGCCGCCGTCCCTATTATCATAATGGGTGGCGTCCTAGAAGTTAGTAAACTTGTAACAGCAGTGTGGTTACACCGTAACTGGCGTGAGGCTACGTGGTGGCTAAAAACGTACCTATCCACAGCCGTAATAGTCTTAATGTGCATAACTTCTCTCGGTATATTTGGATTCTTGTCTAAAGCACATATCGAGCAAACAGCAGGAGCCCAGCAGGATTTAGCTCAAATAGAGCAGATAGAAGAGCGTATAGATTACAACCAAGAAGTAATCGCAACTGCTGAGGATAAGATCGAGGAACTACAGAGTTCCGGATCAACAGTAGAAACAAACATACGCGAGCAAATACAGCAAGAACAAGAACGCATAGACACAGCCTACCAAAAGATACAGCCTGCTATCCAAGAGCAA
>Ga0102926_1001435_pt1 | contig 14051 bp, 10 predicted proteins | sample SalPonR1_A_D2_MG_FD_78173 | JGI IMG/M metagenome (GOLD analysis project Ga0102926, IMG submission 78173) | Salt pond soil microbial communities from South San Francisco under conditions of wetland restoration - Salt Pond MetaG R1_A_D2_MG | ecosystem: Environmental > Aquatic > Marine > Intertidal...
TAATCTCTAAAGAAATCTATTACATCTTCAGATAAATTTATCGAATTAACTGTAGATTGATCAATTAAATGCTTTGCCAGTGGACCTATATCATTTTTTCTTTCCTTTAGACTAGGTAGATGTATATAGCCCATTTTCAATCGATAATACAAATCTTTTCTAAACTCATTATTAGAAACTCTTTGTTCTAAGTCTTTGTTTGTAGCAGCAATAACCCTTACATTTATAGGAATGATCCTATTACTACCAATTGGCATGATCTCTTTTTCTTCAAGAACTCTTAACAATCTGGTTTGCACTTTTAAGGATACATCACCAATCTCATCAAGAAAAATAGTCCCGCCATCAGCTTCTTCAAAAAGACCCTTTTTACCATTTTTTTTAGCACCGGTAAAAGCACCATCAACATATCCAAATAATTCTGATTCAATTAAATCATCCGGAAGAGCTGAAAAGTTAATTGCCAAGAATTTCTCTGAACCTCTTGATGAATGGTTATGAATGGCACTAGCAAATAACTCTTTACCCGTACCGCTATCCCCCTCAATCAAAATAGTTATATCTGAAGGTGCTAATCTTTTAGCAATTTTTTTAGCTTTCATTATTTCGTTGCTTTCACCAATAATATTTTCAAATCGATACTTAGCTGAGTAGCCTTTTGACAATTCTTTTGTATTCTGTGTTCCTAATGGTAACTGATGATCATATTTAAAACTCACTACAGTATTATTACTTTCATTAGAATTAATTTTTTGAACGAAAACTTCTTGTCCCTCAAGGGATAGTAGGAAAGGAGTACTTACTTGTTCATTCAATAAATATGATAGGAGTTTTTTATTATAGATTAACTCTTTTAGATGAATATTCTTAGTGTTTTTATGTCTAATTTTAAGAAGTTTTTTTAAATTATTATTAATCAAAGTCACATGTCCATTTAGGTTGAAGGCTAGTAGGCCTTCCTTAAAACCATCAAGAATATTTTTTAAATCATTTTTTAAAATTTCAGTTTCGGTTTTTTTAAGCGCTAAATTTTTACTTATATTAATAAGTTTATGAAGATAATTATCGCTGAAAATACAATTTGCTTGGTCTAAAAAATCAAAATAATTTAGGATCTTTGCAATAGTCGTAAAATCAAATAGTCGGGGGCCAATGTTGATAGTTTCTTGAATGTAATTAGGAACATATTTTTCTTCCCCAGGTGTAATGGCATATTTAATAGCATTATCTTCTACACCTATTGTAGGATAATAAGGTATATACTTTAAATGATTTAGTCCAAGGGTTTTTAAATTTTTTATTAGTTCTTTAGATGTTTCTTCTAGGTCATTCACTAGTAGTACCTTACTATCTTTTGGAATAGAAATAATATCTTGTAGATAATCAAAATTTAAAGTTCTCTTGCCAATGATTTTGTCAACAGTTGAGTTGAGTTTAACAAGGGCAAGGGTTTCTTCATAAACAAGATCAGATGAAAAAATTACAAGATCACAATCATTAATCATAAAATTACTTTCATGTACAGTTGAGTGACACGTCAAATCTATTAATGTTTCTGGTAAGAAAGTAAAAATTTGCTTCTTTAAAGCATCAATTGTTTCATAAGAACCTGCAATTAATTGTACTTTTTTCATAACTTACTCCCATCTTTATTCAAAAGTGCCTTTTTGAATCATTATATTTTTTTCCATCATAATTTTTCCATTAGCAATGACATATTGAATGTTTAACTCATCGTCTAAAAGTACTAAGTCTGCATCTAAATTTACCTTTATTTCACCTTTATTTGTTAACTTTAATATATCAGCTGGATTTTTAGTTATAGTCATTAAAGCCTCTTCAATAGAAACGTCATAAACCTTTATAGCTTTTTTAAAAGCATTATATAAAGACATTGATGTGCCAACTGCTAGACCAGTAAAATTTCCAGTACTATCAAAAGCTGGCAAAGACCCTTGGCCATCTGAAGAAAGGGTTATTTGATTAATCTTTACACCTGATTCAATGGCTTTTTTTATAGCCAAAGGTGCCTCAACTTCACCTGCATCTATGAATTGCTTTGTTGTTGAAGTTGTAAAATCAATATAACCACCTTTCTTAGCATATTCTATACCTTCTTTAAAAAGTTGTTCATTACGGTTAATATGCGTAGGTAGATACTGTGTAATAGGAATTTCTGTATTATTTACGATTTCGATTATTGGTTTTAAACCTTTATCAGAGTCTCCAAGGTGTACATTTAGAATACCAGCCTTATTTGATAAGATGCCAGCGGTTCGTGTATCAGCAGATAACTTTGAAAGTTCTTCGAAACTTGGTTGACTAGAACGGTGATCAGAAATGGCAATTTCTCCGACACCTATAATTTCTTCAATGAATAATAAATCCTTCATGACATCATTAGTTAATGTAGCGATGGGTAGTCGATAACTACCACTATAAACATAAGCAGAAACGCCTTCTTCTTTTAATCCCTTGGCTTTGGCAACAAGACTTTCCATACGTCTGGAAATGCCATCTGTACCGATACAGCCAACAACTGTTGTCACACCAGCACTAATCATATTAGAGAGTTTAATCTCAGGTGTTCTTGTTTTAAAACCACCTTCACCACCACCACCTAATATATGTACATGTGAATCAATGAAACCTGGTACTGCTGTTAAACCTGTACCATCAATAATTTTTAAGCCAGAATAAGAAATATCTAATTGTTCATCTACATCGATGAATTTTCCTCCTGCAATTAAAAGATCTTTTTTGCCTATGGCTTCAGGTTTAAAAGTTTTAACATTTTTAATTAGTATCATAATTTATCCCCTCCACCTTATTTATTTGCAATTTTCATTCCAAAACAATATATGACTATTATATCAAAAAAATACGATTTTAAAACAGTATAATTTATTATTGTTCATAATTTAGACTAAGATGTATGTAAAGAATATGATATAATTATATGGAATCAAGTAAATATATTGGAGGTAAAAATGGAGAATTATTTTGATAAGAATTTTTTATGGGGATCCGCGTCTGCTGCATATCAAATTGAAGGAGCCTATAAAAAGGATGGAAAGGAACTATCAATATGGGATGAATGGAGTCATTTGCCTGGAAAGACTTATCAGGGTACAAATGGCGATGTGGCAGTGGATCATTATAATCGTTACGAAGAAGATATTTCATTAATGAAAGAAATGGGCTTAAAGACTTATCGCTTTTCTATTGCATGGACAAGAATTATTACTGACGAAGGAAAAGTAAATAAAAAAGGCATTGGGTTTTATAGTGATTTAATTGATGTTTTAATATCCAATGGTATCGAACCGATGATCACTCTTTACCATTGGGATTTACCTTTATATCTACAGAATAAATATAAAGGGTGGGAAAGTCGGGAAGTAATATCAGATTTCCTAGAGTTTGCTAAGGTCTGTTTTGATTCTTTTGCTAATCGAGTAAAATATTTTATTATCATGAATGAACCAAATATATTTACTTTTCTTGGTTATGCTATGGGTATTCATCCACCAGGATTAAAAGATTTGAAACTATACTTAAAAACTTATCACCACACAGCATTAGCCCATGCAAAAACTGTATTAATGTTTAAAAAGAAGGGTTTTGATGGAATGATTGGTTCATCCATTGCCTTTAGTCCAGCTTATGCTGCAAGTAATGATTCGAAAGATCTTGAAGCTTTAAATAACTATTATCAAATGATTCATTGGTGGCAATTTGATCCATATTTTAAAGGTAGTTATCCTGATCAAGCAATAAAGTATTATAGAGAAGAAAATGTTTTACCTGTATTAAAAGAAGATGATTTGAAATTACTAAAAAAATCTGCTGAATTAGTAGATTTTATTGGCATTAATTATTATCAAACAAAAACAATTGCCTATAATCCGTTAGATGGCGCAACCCTCCAAGGTTTAAATACAAGTGGTAAAAAAGGAAGTCAAAAAGAAAATGGTATACCAGGGTTGTATAAAGAAGTTAAAAACGATAGTTTAGAATATACTGATTGGGATTGGGCGGTCGACCCTGATGGTTTAAGATACGGTATGGTTGAGTTAAAAGAAAGATATGATTTACCAATTATAATTAGTGAAAATGGCCTAGGTGCATTCGATACTCTAGTGAATGGGAAAATAAAAGACGAGTATAGAATTGATTATTTAAGAAAGCATTTAATCGCTTGTAACCAAGCACTTAAAGAAGGGGTTAATTTAATAAGCTATTGCACTTGGTCTTTCACAGATTTACTTAGCTGGTTAAATGGGTATCAAAAAAGATATGGTTTTGTTTATGTTGATTTTGAGAATGATTTAAAAAGGATTAAGAAAAAGTCATTTGAGTGGTATAAAAACGTAATATCGACTGAAGGGGAGAGTATTTTTAATGAATAATAATTATTTAGCAATAGACATAGGTGGTACTTCAATTAAAGTGGCTATTGTAAATAAAAAGGGAAATCTTATTAGTAAAAAAAGCTACTTGACGCCGCAAGACACTTATGAAGGGTTATTAGTATCTGTAAGAAAGATTATAGCTCATTACAAGAATGAGTATAAAATTTCTGGTATTGGTTTTGCTATCCCTGCTGTAACAGATTCGATGAATGGTATTATTAAAAGTAAGGGGAGTCTAATTTATATAAAAAATAAACATTTTGTTCAAGATTTAAAGGAAACTGAAGGACTGCCAATCATTATTGAAAACGACGCAAATTGCGCTGCTTTAGCAGAAGTTTGGTTAGGATCTGCTAAAGATAATAAAAACATAGTTTTTTTAGTAATTGGCACAGGCATTGGTGGCGCTGTTATAAATAATAGAAAAGTTGTATCAGGAGCAAATTTATTCACAGGTGAATTTGGCTATGGCATTCACAACTTTGATTACGAAAATTTAACTGGCAATATTTGGAGTTTAACCAGTGCAACTCAAATTTTAGTAAATAAAGCAGCTAAGAACTTAGGAATAGATGCTAATCAATTGAATGGGAAAAAAGTTTTCCAGTTGGCTAAAGAAAACGATTCCCTAAGAAAGTTAATAGATGAATTTTACTTTAATTTAGCTATTGGTATTCATAATATTCAATATTATATCGATCCAGAAAAGATAATTGTTGGTGGTGGTATTAGCCAAAGAGCTAATCTAATTAAAGAAATTAATTATCGACTAAGAATTATCTACAAGAGATTAGGCATTGATGAGATATTTCCTAATTTAGATACTTGTACTTTTCATAACGATGCGAACTTACTTGGTGCAGTTTATAATTACATTCGCTAGTAAATTTTTTGGTAGAATTGTATTAAGTATGCTAAGATAAGTTCTTATATTATCATCAAAATATTTCTTTTTTAATTAAAAAATTGAAAGGTTGGTTGAAAATGGTTCAATATGCTAAGAGAAGAAAAGCAATGGGATATACCATAGATTCTATGCACAAAATTATGGAATCTTTAACTAATGAAGAGCTGATATCTTTTGGTGGTGGTGCACCTGCAAAGGAAGCTTATCCGTTAGAGCAAATTAAAGAGATAATGCAATCCATTTCAAATAATGAAGAGAAGATGTTACAGGGACTTTCTTATGGGGCTACGATAGGATTAGCACCTTTAAGAAAAGAAATAATAAAAAACTTATTGATTCCAAATGGTATACAAGGAAATACAAATGAGGTAATGGTTACAGCAGGCGGAATTCAAGGGTTGTATCTTGTTGGCAGATTATTCATTGATCCTGGCGATGTGATACTAGTAGAAGCACCAACATTCATTCATGCAAAAATGGTTTTTGATGGATTTGAAGCTAAGTTTGTATCATGTCCTATGGCATCAGATGGTTTAGATCTTGAAGTTCTTGAAGAAAAAATTATGACTTATCAACCTAAAATTATTTATACTATGCCAACTTTCCATAATCCTACAGGCATTTCTATGTCTGTTGATAAAAGAAAAAAGATGGCTCGTATCGCTGAAACTTATGATGTTATTATTCTTGAAGACGATCCTTATAGTGCAATTCGCTATAATAATAAAGATATAAAACCTGTAAAATCATATACTAACAGTAAAAATATTATATACGCTAGTAGTCTATCAAAAATATTTTCTCCCGGAGCAAGATTAGGGTATTTAGTTGCAGATTCAGAGATAGTAAAAGAACTTGTTGAAATGAAGCTATCAACTGATACCTGTACTAATGGTTTTACACAGATGATTTGTGCTGAATTTTTTAACAAAGGTTATTACCCACTACATTTGGAGAAAATTACGGATATTTATCGCTCTAGAAGAGAGGCAATGGCGAAGTCCATTGACTTGTATTTTCCAAAAGGAACTAAGCGTACCTCACCAGAAGGTGGTTTTTATATTTGGGTAGAGTTACCTAAGGGTTTGGATGGAAGAAAATTATTACCAGAAGTTAACGAAGCGGTTAAAATTACCTATGGTTGTGGTAGTGATTTCTTTATTGAAGAAAATAATGATGGTAGTGAATTTATTCGTTTTTCATTTGCAGGAATAGAGTCACATGTAATTGAGAATTCTATGAAGATTCTAGGCAATTTTTTCAAATCTAAGCTGTAAAAACAAATTGTATTTAAAATAGGGGGTTAAAATGAATGCTGTTAAGGAGAAAATGTTAAATAAGGAAAGACCAATAGGGACTTTTTTAGCCATGGCAACTCAAAGTCATGTAGAAGCTATGGGTAATGTTGGTCTTGATTATGTTGTGATTGATACAGAACATGGGCCATATGATACTGAAAACATGATTAATCTAATACGTGGAACTGAACTCGCTAGTATGACGCCTTTTGTACGTGTTGCCAATGCAGATCACAAAGAAATACAAAGATGCCTAGACCAAGGCGCTAAAGGCCTTATCATTCCAATGTTAAATAGATTAGAAGATTTTAAAAAGGTTATTTCACTTGCTAAATATAAGCCAATCGGTAATAGAGGATTTGCAGGCGTTCGATCTAATGATTATGGATATGATGAGAATATAAAAGATAGTATTGAAGTTTTCATGAAAAAATGTAATGATGAGGTTTTGGTTTTACCCCAATGTGAAACAAGAGATGCCCTTGAAATTATTGAAGAAATCGTTGAACTTGAGGGTGTTGATGGAATATTTGTTGGGCCCTTTGATTTATCTATTTCTCTAGGCGTTCCGGTTCAGTTTGACCATCCAAAATTTATAAAAGCTATTGATCGCATTATAAAGGCATGTAATCATTCGGGTAAATTTGCTATAATTTATGCTTCAAATCCTCAAGGAGCAAAGGAAGCCTTTGATAAGGGTTTTGATAGTGTTGCCTATAATATAGATGCTAGTATATTTATTGAAGGGTATAAGAGAGGAATTAGCGAAATTAGAAAATTACTAAAAAATAGTTAATTAATTTGAGTCGTTCATTTTTTAAAAATACTAGACTATGAAAAAAGTATTACTATTAAATAAAACGACCGCTAAATTGTTAGAATTTTAATCTAACGGTTTGGCGGTCGGTTTTTTAAGAGAATATTCTTGGTTATTAGATTCTAAAAATCTCTACCTTTACCAGAATCAGAAATATCTACTAGGTCCATTGGATAGGGATTAAAATAGTACTGTTCGAGCAAATAATCAACTTCATGTTTGATAGCCCAACTTCTAATAATATTAACTGGGACACTTAATGGTAGTTTACCATGTCGATACTGTTTGATAATGTCGAAATAATAGTTCTTTTCATCAGCTTTTAAATAATCTGAAACAAATCCAAAACAATGATCCAGTATATTGATGTTTTTCGTATATTTTTGTTCTTCATTAAAAACTTCTAATAATGCGTCAAAATACAAATCAATTACTTCTTCAGCAGGTAACTGGTCATGGTTGGCACAAATTCTACCCAATGCACGCATACCATTTTCACTATAGGATTGCAATAAAAATTTATGTTGTGCTTGAAACTTTACTAGATCCTTTATTTTTAATGATTCCTGTATTGCTCTAAATCTAAAAAGTGTATAAAGTTTTGTTAAAAAAGACTCTCTAATAGTAAAATTTCTTAATCTACCCTCAGATTCAACCGGGTAATTTTTATAGTGGGAGAGTACTAATTCTCCAAAAATTCCAGTTGCTTTACCACCTTGGATCTTATTATCTTTGGAAGGGTAGAATTTAACATCGCCAATACCGCAAGAAGGCGACCGACCTTTTAAAATAAAACCATCAGCATCAGGATTATTTTTAAAAACCTTTTTAGCATACTCACGAATATCCTCAGTAAAATCTAATTCAGTTGCACGTTGGTATAAGATAAATTCATCGCCATCTTTTACAAGAGATAACCATTGCCTTGGGACACCTAATCCTATTTCAACTTCAGGGCAGACTGTTTTAAACTCAACATGAGGTTTAAGTGCTGTTATGAAATCATCATTGACAATACCACCATCATATCTACAACTTTCAAAAGTTAAACATCGACTAACAAGTATTTTTGGCTTATCTCTTTCCATAAACATCTCCTTTATAATTCTACAATTTTTTTAACGTAGGCATCGATATCAAATTTCCTTTGAAGCCCATTTGCATTCATGTATCTTAATTTTCCGAAGACTGGTCTTTCGGTCCAAGCCCGATCATGTTTTCCAAAACACCAAGCTATTCCAGTAAAACTATTTGGATCTCTTCCATCCAATGCATATTTATTATTTAAATAAATAAGTGTATTAAAAGCATCTTGATAAGAAGCACTCCACTCAATTACTTTCTTTCCCCAGTACATACGCATATAATTATGCATATCACCAGTTTTGACAAGTTCTAACTGTGCGGCGTTCCAGTACTTATCATGTGTATTGGCTGATTCAAACGCTTCATTTGAATAGATATATTCTCTTGGATCTTCAATGTGCTCATCCATTGTCTTTAATACCCAATCGTGAAGGAAACTATCAAGAGATTGATTATAACCTTCATTATAATAAATAAAATTAATCGCCAGCTCTCTTCTAACAATTAATTGTTCAAGGAAATTTTCTTGTCCTGTTTTTTGCGAATTTCTAATTTCAAAGGCAATTTCCAGAGGGGATATCTGCCCAAAATGTAAATATGGACTTAGAGTAGATGTTTTGTTTTTTGACGGATCATTACTTTCTTCGCTGTAATCAGATAGTTTATTACTTATAAAATCATCTAGTAAAGATTTAGCATGTGAGTAACCGCCATTAAAAAAAGAACTCTTTTTAACAGAATGATCTAGTTCAAGAGAATTAATGAGTTGGTCTATATCTGTCATTTGAATTGAGTCAAATGTATTGGTATTAAATACGTTTTTATGCTTAAGAGCAGGAAGTGTAAATGGAATGAGATAGTTTTCTATTTGTGGAGAAATCTTTTTTCTAAGAGTATAAGCAGCATATTCTTCTTTGTTTGATGCTATTTCAACAGGAATAACGACATCTGATTCAACTTGAATCATTTGGCAACTGATTGTATTAGCAATATCATTTCGCCATTTTTTTTGTATTTTCAGATAACCTCTATCAGTAATTAAACAACAGGACGCCTGAGAAATCTTTATTACTTCTTCTTCAATGTTCCCTTTATCAATTATTAAAGGAATATTCATTTTTTCTAGTGCTTTTTTAGTTTCTGTAATGCCTTCAAGCATAAAATGATAATGTCTCGCATTAGCTTCTGGAAAATGATCAGTAATAACAAAGTAAACAATTAAAGGCTTATCTAACTCATTACTAATTTTAATTGCTTTATAAAGTGCATGGTTATAATTTACTCTTTGTGAAGCTTGCATCCAATAGGTAATAAAATCATTTTCTTTAATAACCTTTTTATCATTTAAGATTTTTACTCTGTTTTTTAAAATATCCATGGTTTCCTCCATTAATTATTTATGCATAAAAAGAAAGAGATGATTTCATAAAGGAAATCACCTCAATAATTCTTAATAATTAGTCTCTTTTATTTCAAAATATTCTTGTTTATGTTTACAAGAAGGGCAAAGTTCTGGAGCAGTTTTGCCTTCGTGAACATAACCACATTTATTACATTTCCATCGAATAGATTCATCTTTCTTAAAAACTTTATCTTTTTCGATATTCTCTGCTAATTTTAAAAATCTTTTCTCGTGTTCCTCTTCAACTTTAGCTATGAACATGAAGGTAGCTGATATTTCTTTGAATCCTTCATCTTTTGCAATTTCAGCAAACTCAGGATATAAATCAGTATGTTCCTCATTTTCCCCCATAGCTGCAGCTTTTAAGTTTTCAAGTGTTGACGCAATTTTTCCAGCAGGATATGTTGCAGTTATTTCTACATCGCCACCTTGCAAATATTTAAAGAAAGCTTTTGCATGGACTTCTTCATTTCTTGCTGTTTCTAAAAAAAGATCTGAAATTTGCTTGTAACCTTCTTTAGAAGCTTGCTTTGCAAAGAAATTATAACGATTTGTTGCTTGTGATTCACCTGCAAAGGCTTTTAATAAATTTTGTTCGGTTTTTGTGCCTTTCAATGATTTCATTAAATGAAATTCCTCCTAGATAGAATTTTTAATTTTATAATTCGTTTACCCATAATCCATGAATATTACAGTATTCTCTTGCAGAAACTTCTGATGCATCAACCTTAAAAGTTGCTTCTGGTGCTTCATTTGGCTTTAAGTGTTTTCTATAAACAACACCATCTGCTACCAATTCAATCCATTCAATATAATGCTCTTCAGTCATTGGATGTGTTGTATTTTCTCCAACTTTTACTTTATATCCACCATCAACTTTTTCAATAAATGGAACGTGTTTTTCTGTACTTGAATCTTCAGTTTTTTCTTCTAATAACTTCATATCTTCTCCGCAACACACAAGTGTTCCAGCACCTTCATGAAGAATTTCTACTACGTGTCCACATAATTCACACTTATAAACTTCTTTTAATTTTGCCATTGTTCCTCCTTTAAAATCCTCAATATAACAGACTAAAATAACTTTTGTTATTTAGTCATTACCTATACACATTATACTAAAAATATATGTATTTTAAAAGAACTAAATACATTTACTATTATTAAGTTAAATTTAAACTATGAATAAATAAGGAGCGGTTATATAATAAAAGGCATTGTTAACTTGTAATGATTACCAATAAAATTTGATTGCTATAAAAATTTATTTGACTATTACTTTAGATCAAAGTGCTCATGAAGTTTAGCCATGTTTCCTACTCTTAATAATTTTACTATTAGTTTTATACTAAAATAATTAGGATAAACAGAAATCAAATCTCTTTACTAAGTTTTGAGCTTAAATTATTTCATACGGTCTCATATATAATTTGACAACGTGTGCTTGTGTGATATAATAAAAATACCCAGAGGGGGTATACAAGGAGGCAAATATGAATAAAAATCAAGTACAAATAAAAATTGAAGATATGACATGCGCAGCATGTTCACAAAGAATAGAGAATCAATTAAACAAAAGTAATCATATTATTAATGCGGCAGTAAATTTAGCAACAGATACTGCTACAGTAGAGTTTAATCTGGATCAAATAACTATTAAAGAAATTAAAGACATTATTAAAAATACCGGTTATACCGTAAAAACTAAGAAAACTATTATTAGTATTGAGGATATGACCTGTGCTGCTTGTTCCCAGCGCGTTGAAAACCAATTGAAAAAAGGAAAAGGTGTCATTTCAGCTAGTGTTAATCTTGCAACTGATCAAGCAACAATTGAGCATCTAGAAGGTTACAAAAGAGAATACTATGAAAAGATAATAGAAGATACTGGTTACACAGTAAAAGAACAAAAAGAAAAGCATGAGACTCAAGAAGAAATTGACAAAACAGAAATTGCAAGAAAAAAAATGATTTGGAGTTGGGCAATTACCATTCCGATAATTCTTTGGATGATTCCAGAGATGGTATTTGGCATTGCTTTTCCGAATATGTTTGTTTTTAAACTAGGAATGATCGCATTAGCTACACCCATTATGTTTATTATAGGTAAAAAGACCTATGTAATGGCTTATCGATCTGTAAAACATGGTGGCGCTAATATGGATGTTCTAATAGCCATGGGTACATTAGCAGCTTATATCACTGGCCCAATTAGTTTCTTTGTTGGTGTTGAAAGTTATGCTGGCGTTGCTGGTATGATTATGACATTTCATTTAACTGGTAAATACATTGAAGAAAGAGCAAAAGGTAGAGCATCAAAAGCAATAAAGAAACTTTTAGAGTTAGGTGCAAAAACTGCGATAATAGAAAAAGATGGTGTAACAATCGAAGTGCCAATTGAATCAGTTGAAGTTGGTGACTTAATGATTGTTAAACCAGGTAGTAAAATTCCGACTGATGGCGTCATAGTTGATGGGAAAACTTCTATTGATGAGTCTATGGCAACTGGTGAATCGATGCCAGTTATTAAAGAAGTATCTGATGAAGTAATTGGTGGTACAATTAATCAAAAAGGCGCTATTAAAGTAAAGGCTACTAAAGTTGGTAAGGATACATTCTTATCACAAGTTATTAAAATGGTTGAAGAAGCACAGGGTACAAAGGTACCGATTCAAGCGTTTGCTGATCGTGTTACTTCAATTTTTGTACCAACAGTATTAGTCATTGCGACTTTAACATTCATTGCTTGGTTTATTGCACCAGAGTTTTTTGAAACCATAACTAGAGCAGCTTCCCCTTATATACCATGGATTAAATCTGACCTAGGACGTTTCACAAGTGCTATATTCGCAACTGTAGCAGTTTTAGTTATTGCATGTCCATGTGCTTTAGGGTTAGCTACGCCAACAGCTTTAATGGTGGGGACTGGTATGGGCGCAGAAAATGGTGTGCTTATTAGAAAAGGTGAAGCGATTCAAATACTAAAAGAAATTCATACCATTGTATTTGATAAAACTGGAACAATTACTAAAGGTTCGCCAGAAGTTACTGATATCTATACAGTTGATGATAAATCATTCTTTAGTTATGCAGCAAGTTTAGAAAATTCTTCAGAACATCCACTTGGTGAAGCAATAGTTTCATATGCAAAGGGTAAAGGTTTTGAATTCTTTGATGTAGAGAACTTTGACTCAATTACAGGTAAAGGTGTCAGAGGAATAATTAATGGGAAAGAAATTTATGTAGGAAACAGAAAACTAATGGAAGATCAACAAATAAGCATAGACTCATTAGAAGAAGAAATGACTCGATTAGAAAAAGAAGCGAAAACTGCTATGTTAGTTGCAATTTCAGGTGAAATTAAAGGTATAATTGCTGTAGCAGATCCTATAAAAGAAGACTCAATTAAAGCTATAGAAGGTTTGAAAAATTTAGGTTTAGAAACAGTAATGATTACTGGGGATAATAGACATACTGCAAATGCAATTGCCAAAGCAGTTGGAATAGATTATGTTGTTTCAGAAGTTTTACCAGAAGGTAAAGTAAAAGAGATTAAAAAGTTGCAAGAAAAATATGGTATTATTGCTATGGTAGGCGATGGCATCAACGATGCACCAGCACTAACGCAGGCGGATGTTGGTATTGCAATAGGTACTGGAACAGATATAGCAATTGAATCAGCTGATGTTACCATAGTACAAGGCAAATTATCATCTGTAATTACTGCGATTAAGTTATCCCGTGCAACATTTAGAAAAATTAAACAAAACTTGTTTTGGGCTTTCTTTTATAATCTAATAATGATACCAGTGGCTATTGCTGGTTTAATGCATCCATTGATTGCTGAAAGTGCAATGGCCTTTAGTTCAATTAGTGTTGTAACCAATGCTAATTTGCTTAGAAGAGCTAATATTGAGCCTGACAAATCATAAACCCTTTCTTAGGGTTTATTTTTTGTTAAACTAATTGTTGATTTATTGTATTATTTTAATTAAAATAGTATTAGTAATATATAACGGGTTGTGGCGCAGTTTGGTAGCGCACTACGCTGGGGGTGTAGTGGCCGCTGGTTCAAATCCAGTCAACCCGACCAGAAAAATCTGCTTTGCAGATTTTTTTCTTTATA
>Ga0102926_1001437_pt1 | contig 14030 bp, 14 predicted proteins | sample SalPonR1_A_D2_MG_FD_78173 | JGI IMG/M metagenome (GOLD analysis project Ga0102926, IMG submission 78173) | Salt pond soil microbial communities from South San Francisco under conditions of wetland restoration - Salt Pond MetaG R1_A_D2_MG | ecosystem: Environmental > Aquatic > Marine > Intertidal...
GGAATTAACTCAGGTGGTAGAGTGTTTCCTTGACGTGGAAGAAGTCGGGGGTTCGATTCCCTCATTCCGCACCACAAAAGCCCCGAAATTTTTCGGGGCTTCATACTGTTTTTATCTTTGTTCTTTCTTTCCGCTTTCTACTTTCTTGTTTTTAATCTTTTACTGCAAGTTGCAAACCGCATTCTGTTTTTATCTTTTGTATTAGTCTTTTCTTTCCACTTTCTTGTTTTAATCTTTTACTGCAAACTGCCCGCTGCCTGCTGTTCTTCCTTTCCACTTACTGTTTTCCATTCAGATTGCCCTAAAATGGAGTAAAAAAGGTCTGTCCCTTTTTAGTTTTCACTGTTTTATTTATACGGAAGGACTATGCTCATGCGGGTGCCTTCCCCTTCCTTGCTCTTTACAAGAATCCTTCCCTTGTGCTCTTCCACTATCCACTTGGCGATTGAAAGCCCAAGTCCGCTTCCGCCCATTTTTTTGCTCCTCGACTTGTCCACCCTGTAGAACCTGTTGAAAATGAGAGGTATGTCTCCCTTTGGAATTCCTATCCCGGTGTCTTCCACCTCGATTATAATCTTGTTTTTCTTATTGTACGCCCTGATAAAAATCCCTCCCCCTTGGGGAGTGAATTTTCTGCTGTTTTCGATGAAAATGCGCAGCGCCTGCTTTATTGCCTTCCGATTGGCTGAAACGGGCATATTCTTTTCGCAGTCGAATTGGATTTGGTGATTCCCGTCTATGAGCCGTGTCTCTCTCGCGATTTCCTCTATGAGGTCGTGAATGTCGAATTCGGCTTTTTCATTTCTAATCATGTCCCTGTCTGTTCTGGCGAGATAAAGCAGCTTTTCAGTCAATTCTTTCATATTGAGGGATTCATCCCTTATTGCAGCCACCGATTCCTCAAGCACATCTGGATCGTCCTTGCCCCAGCGGTCAAGCATGTCGGCATATCCCAATATTACTGAAATCGGCGTTCTCAGTTCGTGTGAGGCATCGGATACAAATTGGTTTTGTTTTTCGTATGCGTATTTTATTCTTCCCGTCATGTCATTGAAAGTGAGAGCCAGTTCTTTCAATTCATCCTTGGCTCCCTTCACATCAAGCTTGGTGTCGAGGTCGTTGACCGTTATGTGTTTTATCGAATCGGTCATGTTCTTTATCGGAAGCATCATTCGCTTGCCCATTTTTGAACCGCTGAAACTTATGAAAATTATGCCAAGAACATCGAATATGAAAAGAACAAACAGCAGCATTGCCATGAATTCGTTTTGCCTCTCGAGGTTTTTTTTCAGCAAGAGCCTGTATGCGGGTGCGTTATCCGGAAAAACATCCTCAATTGCGATATTCTCAATCTTGATGAATTCCCAATTGGAATTAGGAAGTTTGTCTTCCTTGAAGTCGAAAAAGGAATCGTCTGGGTCCACCTCCGAATAGAACTTTCTTTCGCCGGATATGCTCTCAAGCTCAACATCTATATTTTCAATTTCTGCGGCCATTTTCAGACGGTCCAGCCCCTCGGGGCCTCCGGAAAGTATGTTTGTTTGTGCCGCACGGGAAAATTGCTCAAGCGTTTTTGTCTCCTCGAGTTCAACATATGCCTTGAAGCCGACAACTATTGCGAAGCTTGTAAGGAAAAGTAGAATCACGAACATGGCGGAGTAGTAGAAAGAAAACTTAAAGCCTATGGAAAACCTGAAAAGGCTGGAAAAGGTTTCAAACAGATATCTTACGGCCTTGAATGGGAAAGAAACTATCTTCCCGATATTTTTGAGCAGCAAAAACAGGCCCTTGAAAAAAACAACGAAGGGCATATAGACGATTTTCAGCATGTTTGATATTCTGGAAGTTTTTTTCATATCACTCATCCTTAAGCGCGTAGCCTACACCCCTTATTGTGGCGATGAATTTTTGTTTGAAAGGCTCGTCTATCTTGCTTCTAAGATACCTTATGTAAACATCGACCACATTTGTGTCACCGTAGTAGTCATATCCCCATACATTTTCAAGAATCTGTTCACGCGTGAGCACCATGTTCTTGTTGACAAGAAGGTATTCGAGAAGATCGAATTCTCTTTTAGTCAAGTCTATTTCCTTGTTGTTGCAAATGACCTTGTGCTCTTCATGGTTCAACGAAAGATTGCCGGAGCAAACAAGGCATTTCTCCGATGGGGATTTGCTTGAATCCGAACTTTTTCTTTTCAATACGGATCGTATCCTCGCGAGGAGTTCCTCTATTGCGAAAGGCTTTGTCACATAGTCGTCCGCTCCCATGTCGAGACCAGTGACCTTGTCCATTGTATCGTCCTTTGCCGTGACCATTATGATTGGAACATCTGAGAATTGGCGTATCCTCCTGCAAACCTCCATTCCGCTTATGCCCGGAATCATGAGGTCGAGAAGAACAAGACCGTATTTCCCCGATTTGGCTTCCTCCAGCCCTTTTCTTCCGTCCTCGGCAATTGTTACAGCATAACCTTCATGACGCAGCTCCAATTCCATGAATCTTGCTATTTTCGATTCATCCTCGACAATCAATATAGAAGTTTTCATACGATTCTCCTGTTTTTAAGTCTTAATACCATTATAACTTAAAACAATAAAAAAATAACAGCCTGCTTTTCCGCAGGCTGCATGCAAATTTCATTATTCCGATTTCAGGTCTTCTCCCATGGATCGCACGGAGTCGGACATCTTGTCGAAATATTTGTTTACTGCCATGTCTTCGCCATTGTCGGTTTTAAATTGGATTCGGTAGCCGGTGAAAAGAGCGACCAAAATTCCAACCACAACAAAAGGTGTTGCAACTATCGCGAGAATCAGCGCTATGGTCAGTGGAAAGTTGATGAGTACGCTTTTTTCATTCCTGAGTATGAATCTGATTTTGTTCATCCTTTTGAAGAAGTTCTTGATGCTGATCCATAAGCCGTTTCCCTCACTGCTCTTGCCTGACGACTGCTTTTTACTTGAAAGCTTGTTTTGCTTTTCAAGCAATACTAGAGCCTCGACCATGTCTCCTTCAGTTTGTTCGAGAGCCTCTTTGGCCTCCCTGTAGCTTACATTTGCCCTTTCTCTCAAAAAGTCGATTTGTTCCAATGTGATTTTCATTTCAATTACCTCCAAAGTTTTTTAATTTCCATGCTTTGATTATAAGAGAGCTCCATTAGAGCACTCTTAAGCTAAAATTAGAATTAGATTAAAATAAATGTACTCACGCTTTTGGAAGTATTTTCTTTCGGACGGAGTGATTTCTCTTTGACAGGTAGATGATATTCGTTAACATGGAAAATGTAAAACAATATATTCAAAAGAAACTGCAGACGGCTATAGACTTTTTCCAAGGCAAGTTGTCAGTCTTCTTCATACAGGGGCAAGATGATTGGGCAACCAGATTGCAAATAATCAGATAAGGATATTGATGAAGGTTTATAGAAAATACTCTATAGGGATGAGGGCCAAGGAAATTGTTTCCGTTCCACCGACATTCCGCGAGGCAGAGAGATGCAACGGAGCAATATCGTGTGCTGCAAATTACGCTTGGTTAAATCGATAGTATATAATCTTCTGGATAGTCAGTGAGCATGGGCACATATTCGCACATAACGGCAGCAAGGGGAGAACATCTTTCATTTTCATCATGCTGCCACGGTGTTGGAAGAGGGCTTTCGAGAAGCGAGGCAAAACGAGCAATAGGCAGAAGAAAACTATAAGTTCTTTAAAAATAGAGGGAGTCGCGGAAGAGGTTCCGGGGGCATAAAAGGATGTGAAAAGTGTGACCGGCGTGGTAGAAACATTGGGGATAGTCCTCAGAGTTGTTCGGACCAGGTCGCGTGCAGTAATAAAGGGATGGGGTTTGTAAAGATGGCACTAATAAATATCGTCTATAGGTTTATGATGGAAATCAGTTTATCTTTATTTAGAAAGGCCATCCCTTTCTTTTGTGTTTTATCCAGTTTTTTTTCGACATGTTCGAATTTGAAAAGCGAATTGTAATATGCTTTCGAAAAAAAGATTTTTCCGTGATTGTCAGTTTCAATACGAGTAATGGCTCCCCCGCTGGAACCGATTTCAAGGATTTGCGCTTCTCCGCAAAATTGAATTTCCCCACCTCGAAAAACACCGGGGGCTTTGTCGATAAATATATTTCCAAGAGATTTAACGTAGCAATTTACGCAACCTCTTCCGTGAACAATGAAATCTCCCGTAGTTGTGAAAGTGGATTTTTGAGCTTCATGAATTTCGATATTCTTGGGAGAATTCAATTGAGTTTTTAATTGTTGCGACAATTGTTCTGTTGTTAATATATCCTGTATAAATTCCTGAAAATTGTTTACATTGGACATATTTGACTTGGTGTACTTATGTATTAGTCGACTTAAATTTTCTGACAAATCAAGGTCGAAATCTTTGTTGTGGTTATTAAAGATTTCTTCGGTCTTTAAAAATACATCTAATATATCGGACGAATTTTCCGAAATTAATTTGCTCAGAATCAATCCGAATTGGCTTTCAAAAATGCTTTTGTCTGGTAGCTGTTTGCGAATCTGATGCAACATGGATTCGATATTGCGCATGAATTTGTGGAGAGTGAATAGATGGTTATTTAATTCGAAGAGGAATTGCAATTTCATGCCGCTGACTATAGTGCTGCTGAAAACCCGGTTTTTTATTGAAATGCTGCCACCGGCCTTTATAGTGCCTTGTGAAACATATCCGTAGACGATAACATCCCCGCCGGCTTTTATTGTCATTCCTTCACAAACATTTCCGTGAATGACCACGTTGCCGACAAAATTTATATGCCCGGTTGACAAATCAACATCACCATATTCCGTATGGACCGGTTCGACACTTATAAATGGTTCATTAAGAATAACTTCGCCGTCGATTGCACTTAAGATTTTCAAACCGTTATCTGTCATATAAACACATTTTCCAACTTTAAGGATGGGGTCTTCAACTTGGTTTGGCATTATTTTTTTTCCATAAATATTTTGACCTTCCTTGCCTTGGATGGCGGGGTTTCGAATTGCTAAAACGGTATCTTTTTCTACCGAATGGATTGTGTTTTTACGCCAAAAATCTATGCGGTTCTTTTTAGGGTCAGCAGATTCGGTTTTATATGGATAATCAATATAACCGTCTTTTCCATCTATGGAATCGTATCCTTCGGCAATGAGAACTCTTTCGCCAGGGTTTTTCAAGAGACTGTTAATTGCGTCCGCATTTATGCCAAAACAAATTTTGTTTTTTGCGAGTTCGTTTAAGATTTCAATTTGAGAAAAACTATTTGGATGGACAACTTTTTCGACAAATAATTCAGGTATGAAATCTTGGGTGGGGTCTGAATTGAGAAGTTTGAAAGTCCGTTCAGGTTTGTAATGGATAAGACCATAGGCGTTTAATAAATCGGGTTCGACTTCGAGTACGAATTCACGCATGGACTTTTCAGGCACTATAACGATGTCTATTTTGTCTGATGATTCAACAAAAATAGTTTCTTCGACCTTCCTTCCATTTACAGAAAAAATTAGAAACGGGTGAGGCGATATTGAAGCTTTTTGACCTCCGTTTTCCGGATTTGTGATAATGAAATGTCCATCTGAATATTTAATGGTGCCTTTACATTCATTTATATTTGAAGAACTCATAAAATTCATCTCCAATGTTCTTTTACTGTATTATACCATGGAATCATAAAGAGGATCAGAATATTCTCATTTTTCAGCATCCAATTGTATATCCTGATGTATCGAAATATATTTGATGATGTCCGTCTTTGAAATTATGCCCTCGAGTCGTTCGTTTTCAATCACAAGAAATCTCCCCAGAGGGTTCTTCATTATCATCTGTATTACATTGACTATTTCCTCGTCGGGTGAAATGGTGAAGGAGCTGTCGAGAGGCATATATATCTTTTCGATGCGCACATAGTTTATTTCACTGCGATGAACATTCTTGAGAGAATGCACAGTGAGGAGCCCCAAAACCTTGCCGTTTTCCATTACGGGGAAACATGGATGCTTGTAGTTGTAGAAGAAGCCTCGTATAACTTGGTCTACGGTCATTCCCGGTGATACCGAAATGATGTCCCTAGTCATCAGGTTTCGCACGGTCATTCCGTGGAAAAGCTTTTCAACCTTTACATTCTGAGCCTGGAACCGTGAGGACTGCCCGAGGAAAAGGCCTATCATGCAAAGCCATATACCATTTATAATGTTTCCCTGCATAACGATTAGAATGCCGAAAAAAATCAGCAGATTTGCAAAAACGCCTCCGCTTATGTTGGCCACCTTTGTTCCCTTGTTCCTGCTGCTCGAATATTTCCAAATGAGAGCCCTGAGCATGCGCCCTCCGTCGAGGGGCATTGCAGGCACAGAATTGAATATGGCAATGGCAAGATTCAAATTGGAGACGAAAAGGCCAATGGCGGCAATCGGTTCAATAGGAAGGATTCCGGAAAAAACAACATAGACAGCGCGGAAGCCTATGAAAAGTCCCAGGCTTGCAAGCGGACCCGCGGCTGAAATTTTCAGCTCGGCTTCGGGTGTCTTCGCATCCCTTGACAAATGGGCGAGACCGCCGAAAATGAACAGGGTTATTTTATCGACATTTATTCCGTATTTTCGGGCTACCAAAGAATGGCTTAGCTCGTGGATCAATATGGAGGCATAAAGCAGAAGGGCTATGCACACTCCCACCGACCAGTATGCGCCCGAAGACCAATTTGGATAGAAAAAAGGAAGATAAAAATTGGAGAACACAAAGCTCACAAGTATTACAACAACAAACCAGCTTGAGTTGAGTTCTATTGTTATGCCTTTTATTTTTCCGACATAGAGATTTTTAGTCATGAGGGTTTCCCCCTTTTGTTTTATAAATAATATATACCCCGGGAAGAATAAAAAAACCGGATCGCTTGATCCGGTTTCAGATAATCTTTTGTTTCATCGCTCTATTTGCATACGTTTTTCTAAAAGCTGTGAGGCTCCTTCTTGAAATAAACTCTTTCCGAAGAATTTTTGACTTCATGAATTTTTTCAAGCAAATCCTCGGTTTTACTGCGGATGTCATCAAGGTCGTCTTTTGAGACATTGTAATACAGAAAGAGGTCCTCGAAGGTTCTAACAAGATTTGTAATGCCTGTGTCAATTTCTATGAATTCATTGAAATTGCTGCTGTGCATTGCCATTTTGAATTGTTCGAAATCTATTTTGATGATCTCGAGTATTTCCTCTTCAGTTTCGAAATCGCCCATCGGTATTACATAGGGCTTGGTCCGTTCAAGGAAAAAAGTGTTGTCGGGGTTTATGTGGTAGATGTAGTTGATCTTTATGTCCTTGATCAGAAACTTGACCATGTACATTGTTCCGTGGACATCTATTACCTTGGCGCCCATCCTTTCCAATTCTTCCCTTACATATTCATGGCTCAACAGCCTGGAAGACAAGCTTATCATAAAACGCGCCTCCTTTGCCTTCTGATTGTATTTAATTATACCATTAAAATGGCACAAAAATGACTTGTTTTGGGTTGGGGAGCCTCAAAGCTTCAAATTGCTTGAATAACTCAAAAAGAGGAGTATACTTGTAACAAGAATATTTAAAAAAGAAGGTAATGCAATGGAAAACGGTTACGATTTTTTGATCCAGCTCGCGCTTGTCCTCCTGGCAGGAAACCTGGGCGGACTCGCAAGCAAGAAAATAGGCCAGCCACTGGTGCTCGGGCAAATAATTGCAGGCATCCTGCTGGGTACATACTTCCTCGAAAAAACCGAAGTCATATATTATTTCTCCCAGATAGGAGTCATAATTCTCATGTTCATAGCCGGGCTCGAGACCGATGTGGCGGAGCTCAACAGATCGAAAGGATCCTCGTCCATGATTGCCATTGGAGGAGTGGCGATGCCCTTTGCAATGGTTTGCGGCGCATTTTATTTCTTTAGCGGTAATCTTATCCTTTCAATTTTCATGGGGGTTGTCTCCATGGCTACAAGTGTAAGCATTTCCGTGCAGACACTCAGGGAACTCAAGAAACTCAAAAGCCGCCAGGGGATGGGAATCCTCGGAGCCGCAATAATAGATGATGTTGTTGGAATAATTCTACTTTCAGTTGCAATAAGTGTTCTTGTGCCCGAAAGCGGAACCGGAATGGCATCAGTAATAGTGAAGCTTTTGATTTTCTTTGCAATAGTTTTTGTTACGGGAATTGCCGTGAAAAAATATTCCAATGGTGACATTTCAATATCAAGGGTAATGGGGATTTTCAACATCGATCGAATGCTCATATCATATGCGCTGATATTTGTACTGGCAATGGCTTTCCTTTCTGAAAAGATGGGGGTGGCGGCAGTTACAGGGGCATACTTTGCAGGAGTAATACTCAGCATGGTCAAGGGAAGGCATACAATAACCCACAACATAAACAAGATAGGAACAGTTGTATTCACGCCGATATTCTTCGTATCCATAGGAATGGGAATAAATCTGACAGAAATATCCTTCGGGGGACTTCCCGAAATCGCCTTCATATTGTTTGCCGTGATCGGCAAGATAACAGGATGCGGGCTGGGAGCCAAAATTTCAGGATTCACATGGAAGCAGTCCCTGCAGGTCGGCGTGGGAATGATTCCGAGAGCGGAAGTCGCAATCATAGTTGCAAGCCTGGGGGTGGGGCTCGGAGTCATCGGAAACGAGCAGCTTACAGCCGTAGTTCTGATGGTGCTGATCACAACCATAATAACACCCTCCCTTCTTAAGGCGGCTTTCCGGGAAAAGTCGGAATACATAGAGTACGACAGGCCGTCTTGAAAAATGGATTCGTATACGGGAATCATTTTTTGTTTTGCAAACCATGGAAAGGGATATAAAAAAAGTATATTGATTCAAAGGAGCTGAAACAATGATGCAGTGGTTCTTGAACCTTGATCCAATTTGGCAGGCACTTGCCGCAACCATGTTCACATGGCTCATGACGGCTTTGGGTTCTGCAATGGTATTTTTCTTCAAACAGATAAACCGCGTAGTTCTTAACGGAATGCTCGGCTTCGCCGCCGGAGTAATGATTGCGGCAAGCTACTGGTCGCTCCTTGCGCCTGCCATAGAAATGGTGGAGCTTGATGGTAAAATAGCCGCATGGATTCCTGCCGCGGTGGGATTCCTCGCAGGAGGGGCCTTTCTCCTTTTGGTAGACAACATTTTGCCGCATATACACATAGGCCTTCCGATGGAAGAAGCCGAAGGAGTCAAGACAAGCTGGCACAGAAGCGTACTGCTGGTTCTGGCCATAACCCTGCACAACTTTCCCGAAGGGCTGGCGGTCGGAGTCGCATTCGGAGCAGTTGCAGCCGGTCTTCCTTCTGCAACAATTGCGGGAGCCATAGCGCTTGGTCTGGGCATAGGAATACAGAACTTCCCCGAGGGAGCTGCGGTTTCGGTTCCCCTGAGGCGCGAGGGTCTTTCGAGAAGCAAGGCGTTCATGTATGGGCAGGCATCGGGAGTGGTAGAACCTATAGCAGGAGTGCTGGGGGCGGTAGCGGTAATAGCCATGAGGCCCATTCTTCCATATGCCCTCTCATTCGCAGCGGGCGCCATGATTTATGTCGTGGTAGAGGAACTCATTCCAGAGGCCCAGATGGAGAGAAGCACCGACATCGCCAGCATTGGAGTAATGCTGGGCTTCACAGTAATGATGATCCTCGATGTCGCCCTCGGATAAAACAACCATATGACAAGAAACAAGGAAAAGGGGACAGTCCCCTTTTCCTTGTTTCTTGTATGCAATAGAAGGCTTCACGCAGTAAAACTCAAGTGCAGCGGCTGCGGAACCGTCATAGAGAACGAATTCGAATTGTCGGGCTTTTCCAGGTTATCCAAGGAGCTTCGAGGTTTTGAGATTTTGAGCACACAACTTAATAGCGATGTAGGCAATATAGACGATAATAGATATATATATATATACTTTAAAAATAGCGCGAATATGCTTTATAATCAGCAAAACCGGTGTATAATTAAAGCAAATTCAAAATTAATATTATCTTGCTTGATAATTAGCAAGACAAAGAAAGAGATGAAGAAGAAATGAAGATATACAAACAAATGGCCAAGCGTAAAACATTTGCTTTGAGGGATGTCACAGCCATTACTGGCAATGAAAGCACTTCGACATCATTGATTTCCAGTTGGCTGAAGAAAAAATATGCGGTCAGAATCCGAAAAAATTTATATACCTGCATCGATTTGACTACTGGAGATGTGATTGCCAACAAGTATCAGATTGCATCGGCAATTAATGAAAAATCTTATGTTTCCCATCACACTGCTTTTGAGTTTTATGGAATGGCGAATCAAGTGTACAATACGGTATATGTGTCGTCTGAAAATCGATTCAACTCATTTGAATTCATGGGTGTCACCTATAAATGGATAAAATCTGCCTTTGCAGAAGGTGTAATCCAAGTGAAAAATATCGAAGGAATAAAGGTGACCGACAAAGAAAGAACCCTTGCCGACAGCATAAACCTTGCATCAAAGGTTGGCGGGTTTGAAGAGCTGATAAACATCATTAAAATCATAGAAGACTTGGATTCGGATAAATTGCTGGATTATATGGCAAGGTACGACAAGAAATTCATATATCAAAAGGCAGGTTATTTACTCGAGAATTATTTTATGGGAGAGGCCTTGGGAACAGGGTTTTTTGATGAATGCTGCAATAAATCAGCTGGCAGCGTGCGATATTTGATTCGGGAGAGGGCAGGGAAATATGAAACAAAATGGAACTTGGTTGTCCCGGAAGAATATGCGAAGGGATCAGATGATATGGGAGTATGGGATGAATATATATGATAAAAGCTATATAAGCAAAATGGCTGCAAAAAATGGCTTTAATCGAGATACTTATGAGAAAGTGTTGCGTTTGGTTGATGTTTTGGAATTCATTAACCATGATTAATTTCTGAAAGAAAGACTTGCTTTAAAAGGCGGAACAGCCATCAACCTTCTGGAATTTGATTTGCCAAGGTTATCAGTAGATATTGATTTGGATTATACGGTTAATACTGAAGTTGGGGAGATGAAGACAGAACGTGATGAAATAAGTCGTCGAATAACGAAATTCATGAATCGGCAGGGCTATGGCAGGAAGAAGAGTGACAGGCAATCATTTATCCTGGATTCGTACTATTTTTCTTATACGAATGCCGGAAGCAATAGTGATCACATAAAGTTTGACATCAATTATGTCATGAGAGCACATCTATATCCGGTGGAAAAGAAGCCTATTATGACAAAAGCCTTTGAAATACAAGGAGGCGTCAATGCTCTTGCCAGTATCGAGATATATGGAAGCAAGATTAATGATTTGAATAATAGAGCTGCCGTCAGGGATTTGTATGATGTATGGAAGATGATTCAAAACAACATCCAGTGATATAATTATGCAGACGCATTAAATACAATGCCGAAAAAATCAAATGCGGACCATCATAGAGAACTGCAGGGTCGAATACAGGGGCAGGCTTGAAACGATGAGGGATTTTGAAGAAATACTGCCGCTTTGAGATCAGGACTAAAAAACAGGATGAAGCATATTAGGGGACGGGAGTGATTGCAGTGGAGGAAGTAGAAAGTGTAGAGAGTTTGGAAAAAGCCAAGTGGTACAAGAATAGTTATCTCTGGAACATTGTTTTAATCATCGCATTGATGGGGGTTCAACTTTTCATAGTCAACCTTTCCATGGATGGAAGGATGCCTTCCATGTTGATCGGGGTGCTACTTGGAACATCCATAGGGTCCATGATTAAGAAAAGGAAGGATTTTGCAATAGTGCTGGTTTTGCTTGCAGCAATAGTTGCCAATCATTTCATTTTTTTCAGAAACGGAATCTATTTTCCAAACTACATATTCTTATTCATTGGACTTGCCGGCATGACAATCCAAGAGGCGGCAAGAAAAAAAGGCAATTATATGAAGCGGAAAATCGCTTTTGTCCTGGCGCTCTTGATAACGTTCTTTTCATTGAACCATATAATTTATGGGGATAACCTTATTAAGGATCAGAATTTTTACAGGGCGGTAAAGAAAGAATACGATATATTTGGAAAGATAAGCGAGGAGGACCTTGAGGGGATAGACAGGTTATCCTTAAATACCAGGTACCATGTGAATTCGCTGGAAGGGATAGAATATTTCAAGAACCTTACATTCCTCAGCATCTGGGACGGAAGGACCATATATGACTTTACATCCATAGGGAAGCTGCATAAGCTGGAAAGGCTGGTCATCTGGTATGCCGACATAGACAAGGTCGAGGAAATGGAAAAGATGGATTCGGTGGAATACTTGGAACTGCTTTATCCCAAGAATGGAAAACTCGACGGGCTTGAGGATTATCCCAATTTGAAGGAGCTGCTTACGCAGGGTATGGATTTTGAGGATCTGAGTGCAATGGACGGGCCTTCGCGGATGGAGGAGCTCCATCTGGGAGTATCAAAGATACAAACATTCAAAGGCATAGAGCAACTGTCCAACCTGAAGGAGCTTCACCTCTATGAAATAGTAAGCGACGATTGGAGAGCGATATTTGAACTGGACAAGCTGCAAAAAATAACCATACAGGGTGGACAGCTGGCCAATATCGCCCAACTGAAAGAAATGGCAAAAGAAAAAGGCATCGAAGTGGAAATAATAGACAACAATCTGTCCAAAATAGTAATCGATTAAATGTTCTAAAATCAACGAAATAGGGACGGGGCAATTTCGATGTCTGATTATGCATTGGAATTAACACAATCTTATCTTCCTTATCCGCGCGGATTATGGAAAACATGTGTTAATATTATTATAAAACCGGAAGCAAGACAAAAGCATTTCTACCGTGTAAGTGTCTGTTAAAGCCGCAGACTCCAATCGTACGAAATTAGTTTTTCGGTATGCTTTCCACAGGGGGCTCTTAATGAATCATATAGGGGAAATAGCTGCTTTTGCAACATCGTTTTGTTGGACCATAACCTCAATTGCTTTTGAAAAAGCGGGCAAAAGGGTTGGTTCGTATTCAGTCAATATAATACGTCTATTCATTGCAATCATTTTCATAAGCATCTACACCACTATTTTTAGAGGAATGCCATTTCCCGCGGATGCTCCCGGCCACGCATGGATTTGGCTGTCAATATCCGGATTTGTCGGTTTTGTCATCGGCGATTTATTACTTTTTGAATCGCTTGTAAGAAACGGCTCTCGAATAACTATGCTGATAATGGCCAGTGTGCCTTTGATCACCGGCATATTGAGTTACTTTGTTTTGAATGAACTCATGACCTTCAATCAGATAATTGGCATGCTGATTGTTTTGGCCGGAATTGTTTTGGTTGTCATAAAAAAAGACGGCATGAGCGGACAAATGGTTCTCAGTCATCCGCTTAAGGATCTCATGTTCGCCCTTGGGGGAGCTGTCGGACAGGCTACAGGACTTATCCTCAGCAAATTCGGAATGGCAGACTATGATCCCATAGCCTCGACACAGATTCGGATTATCGCGGCAATCATCGGATTTTCCTTGGTTTTCACGATTAGAAAAGATTGGCACAAGGTTAAAACGTCACTCTCGAATATACCTGCCATGAAATACATTATTCTTGGTTCGTTTTTCGGGCCTACTCTGGGCGTATCCTTGTCCCTTGTTGCCGTAAAATATACGAACCCGGGGATTGCCTCTACCTTAATGTCCTTGACTCCCATTATCATTATCCCTTTTGCCATATTCTATTTGAAAGAAAAAATGGATTTCAAGGAAATTCTGGGCGCCTTCATAGCCGTTTTCGGTGTTGCCTATATTTTTATGACATAAAAACGAGTGCAATCACTGGGATGGGGGCTATATCCTCGACTTAATCGATTGTTAATTCAAACCTGTCAACCACATTTGAAAATGTCCCAATAAATCGCAAACATTAGCACCAAAATCTGGTGCTAGATTTGAATTGTTAGGCTACGTCTTTTCTATGTGCCTGTTTTTTCATATATCGTTCAAAA